>Ga0334884_1000194_pt1 | contig 114261 bp, 99 predicted proteins | sample GraSluR1_MG_7_FD_207215 | JGI IMG/M metagenome (GOLD analysis project Ga0334884, IMG submission 207215) | Sludge microbial communities from methane-producing bioreactor in Wageningen University, Netherlands - Granular Sludge_12_05 R1 | ecosystem: Engineered > Bioreactor > Anaerobic >... | reverse complement strand
ATGTACAATATTCCGGCCAATTCGCCAAGAATCGATGCTCGTACGAGAAAGACGAAGCCTGGGAAGGTGAATCTGTATATTTATGCAATCACCGTCTCTTCAGAGGCTATTATGAAATTGCCTCTTGTATTTGAAACATATGAAAGGAGTCTCTGCCGTGACAAAGAGACTGGGTTATCCTAATAGAATAACACTGAGAAAGGTGTTTCCCGAGTATCATGATAGTAGATACAGTCACAAGCAAGGCAACGCAACTAGGATTTCCTTCCAAAACACCTGTATGTTCCTGATTCAGGAACATACACTATTAATTTTCATTCTCCCCATTCAGAAGAATAGGGGCAATCATCCCTTTGTGGCTCCTCGGCATGATGTATTGATAGGGCTTTCCATTGGTCTCACATGGATATACTCACTTATTTTGAGACTCTTTCAGCTCATTGAATCTCCGATAAAGCGTAGCCTTCGAAAGCTTGGTAACCTGCAGCGCTTCCTTGAGGGTGATATGACCTGATGCCAGCCGATCCCTCACTTCCGCCAACAACGGAATTGAAACCTCGATGGGCTTTCTACCTGTATAAACACCGCGTTCTCTTGCTTCCATCTGGCCTCTATCCTGATTCACCCTCCGCTTGGTTGCAAGAAACTCATATTCGAGGAGATAGGCTCTGATAAGAGTACTTCGCTCGCTGTCATCAAAATGAATGCCTTGAATATCTATCGGAAGTCTCATCCCCAGCAATTGGAGTATCGAGAGAGCACGCCATTGCGCACTTCTCGTTGAAATGTGTGAAAAGTTGTTGAAGCCGTCTTTCTCCACAATCAGTTTGTCACCAGTATATACGGTATCGGTGTTTATCAGCCACTGGAGACGGTTGAGATGGTCAAGGTTTGCAGAGCGTAACTCTTCATGCAAATTCACCCGATTTGGGGAAGGAGTACGCTCACTGATGAACGTCGGAATCACTCCTACCCTGTAGTAACAGTCTTTTCTTAAGGTTAGGTCAATGCCAGGAATACCTCCCCAGTCAACAGGTTCCAATCCATCCACTACATCATAATATGGCTCAAACAGGTATTGGTAGGACTCATCTTCAAACAATTCATAGGTAATCCTGGCAACCTTGAACAAGGTCGTCTTGGTATACGCAAAACATATTTCGCCCGACAGACTGTACAGCCTCTTTACTTCCTTGGAAATCGGTGTCGTAACATCTTTATTCATTCGCATACTGACTCCCCTTGCAATTTCTTGTAGGAAGCTTCAAGAATCTTCTCAAACCGTACTTGCAGGATGGTCCTATAAAACCTTTTCTGGATTTCACTGATCTGTTCAATTGAATCAATGAAAATTGCAATACGTTGCATATCCATCTTGCCCACGATATCTAATAATGCAGCATTACACTCGGGAAATTGAAGGCTGTGTATGACTTCAAAATAGGAACTCTTCACATTATCCAGCTTAATTTGGGAAGTAGGAAAGAGAAAAACCCGCTTGGAGACCTCATGTTCATCGCGCAATATGTCCAAGCATGCCTCATCAGTGTGTATTCTCGGGAAAAGGCAGGATCCATTATCGAAAACAGGAGCAAGCGTATAGCGATTGGACTCCTTGATAAAGCCCCAGTTCGCACCATGTCTATCGAAATTCCCCAACAAGGCGTCAATGATATATATTCGCCAAAACTGATTGATCGTTTCGGGAATCTTCGTCAATTTGGTGTTCTCTTGGAGCATTCTCATCACATCAGCGTATGAGTACTGATAGGTCTCCCGATCATGTTCCAGAGAAGAGTCCCCCACTTCGTTGAAGGGAACAAACTGTTGTCCTACCATGATGAAATCTTGCAGTGCTACCACATTTCTCCCTTCATATGTCCCAAGAAATGTTTTTTGCACGTTCATACCCAACATCTGGAAAACATGGCAACCGATATACTCACAAATGGTATTATTCAGCAGTCCTGTCTCCGAGGGTTTTTGAAACTTGAGAATATAATCGGTGGAACCGATGGTAATACCAATCTTTTCTTCGCTGCCTGAATAGTATTTTTGGTTCTTCGGATAGTGGGAATAATCCATAATTCACCTCAATACCCATCGTATCGCTCTACCCAGAATGTTTCAATAGATTATACTTACATATTTTGAGACTCATGTAAAAAAGGAAACCAATTCCCTCATTTCAGAGCAGTATTGGTCTATTTTTCCATATATTGGAGAGAATTGCAGGTACGTGCATACCCTCTGCAACATGATGATAACCATACGACCCTATCATTGGAGCCTGAGCAAATCTACTCGAAGCCCCTACTGCTTTGCAATGTATGAGAGGGAGATGGAGCCCTTGCCCGCATGCAGGGCGATGACAGGGGAAGCTTGCTCCACGAACAGCGGCTTGATCCCGGTTCTCTGTTCCACTATCTGTGCAACAGAGGTTGCAAGACTTGGCTCACCGATGTAGGACAGTCCATAGGTCTGGATGCCCTTCTCACGATACACCTTCATGAACCGTTTCACCAAGGCTGAGATGCTGCCTGCTCTGGACAACCGGATCCCATGGAATGCACCACCGCCTTCCTTGGAGAGCCCAACCACCGGTTTGAGGTTCAGTTTCAGCAACACCGACCCAAGCTTCTTTGGTATCCTGCCACCGGCTACCATCATCTCAAGAGACTGCACAGACACCAATATGGTGGTACGTTCAATTGTTTCGCTGATGCTTTGCAAAAGGCTCTCGCCCTGCTCGCCCCTTGCAACAGCCCGTGCAGCCTCCTGGACTACAAGCCCCTGGGCGGAAGCATTGAGTTTTGTGTCGATGATCGTTATGTCAGTACCTGATTCCTGAAGCACTTTGGCTGCCAGCTGATAGGCATTGAACGTACCGCTGAGCTTGGAAGCAACCGACAGCACCACAATGTGTCCATAGTGCTGGGCAAGAAACTCAAGATGACGCTGAATCTCCCCGATGGAGGGCATGGAAGAGGACACCTTCTGGGAATTGCTCTCCATAATGCTGAGCAACATGGGAGAAGAAATCGTGATACGGTCAAAGAAGGAGGTCTCCCCAACCTGGATGATCTGGGGGATCCGATAGATCCTCAGCTCATCAACCACCTCTTGGGGAATGTCTGCCGAGGAGTCGGTCACAATGACCGTATCGGCAACCCGTGCATGTGCAGCCAACTGCTGCATGAACATATCGTCGACCTTCTGCTCCTCAATGCTTGAGCAGCGCCCAAGTCGCTCAAACATCAGTGCAGGGTCATCGGTATGCAGATGGACCCGCATCTGATCCTGATAACTTCCCAGCACCAACGAATCGCCAAGCCCCGTCACGGCCTCTCGCACACTCTGCTGATCTCCTTGTGGAATCCGAAGCAGCGCTTCGGTGCAGTAGCGATACCGGCAATTCTCATGGGTATGGTCACTTTCGATTGCATTTGGGGCAGCATGCACAAGCAAATCAGTTTCTGAGAACACCCTTGCTGGGTTGATGATATACTGGTCGACGCCTTCCAAAATGGAAACAAACGCCTTCGCCCCTGCATCCACCACCCCCATCCGTTTCAGAAGTTCCATCTGGTTGGTGGTTTCCTTCTCAGCCTTTCTGGCTGCACGAAGGGCGCGTCGCAACTGGATTTGCAGGGGAATGTCTGACCCTTCGGCCCGTGACAGCTGGCTTGCCCAACTCTGCATGACGGTAAGAATGGTTCCTTCCATAGGCGTTTCTACGGCGCGGTATGCCGTGGCCACCGCTTCTTTCACTGCATCGATGAGCTCTTTGAGCGTAAGCACCTCAAATTCCCGTGCAATGAGAGAAAACCCATGGAAGAACTGGGCGACGATCATACCCGAGTTTCCCCTCGCCCCGGTGAGGGCTGCTTTTGCAAACTTGTCGGAAATATCGGCAACAGAACCCGTTCCATCCGTTGTGGAAAGGATGGTTTTCAGGGTATGGGTGATGTTCGACCCCGTGTCTCCGTCGGCGACAGGGAACACATTGATCGTGTTGATCATTTGCATGTTCTCCCTGAGACAATAGAAGCCAAAGGTCAGGGAACCATAGAGATCTTTCCCAGTAATGGTCATGCGTGCTCCTTATCAGCTGAGAAGCTGAATTTCGGTTCTGTGCGGCGGATCAGCCGTTGTATGTTCGTCCTGTGGGTGAAGAGAACCAAAAGAGCCAACACGACCAAGAAAACCAGTCTTGCATGCTCTATGGGCTGACCTTGCATGGTGTTCAGCAAAAGATAGTAAGGGCTCAGAACCCCGTACGTCGTCATGGAAGCGAGCGAAATATATCGAGTCGCATAGGCAACCGAAAAGAAAACAACCAGACCTGCCACGATGGCCGACGGAAAGAGGACGGCTATCACCCCTGCTCCGGTTGCCACTCCCTTGCCTCCCCGATGGGAAGCAAGATAGGGGGTAAAAATATGACCGAGAATGGTAGCCATGCCAATGCACAGAAGCGAAACAGTAGATAAGGAAAAGAAGGAAACCGCAAGCAAGCAAGGAAGCACTCCCTTCAGCAGGTCGATCACACCAACCATAACGCCATAACGAAATCCAAGGGTCCTGCTTGTGTTGGTAGCGCCAAGGTTTCCACTGCCTTTGGCGCGCAAATCCGTCTGCTTTCTCCTGGCAACAAGGTGCGCAGTGGGAATGCCGCCTACAAGATAGCCAAAGAGACAGAACAGTATCGCTGCAAGCAGGGTACTCATCAGGGCCTCTTCTTCCAAGGAATGAACACTGATGTCTGGCGTACATACGTTTGATAGTACTCCTCATTTCCGTACTTCTCTTTCCAGGACTTCTCCAAGAGGTTCACGCCGCTTACAAACAGCAGCAACAGCGTAATGAATACAGGCCCTAAGGCAACCAGAAAATCGAGACCCTGCAGATAGGGAAGCACCATCACGAAGATTCCCCACCAGACCAGAATCTCACCAAAGTAGTTTGGGTGGCGGCTGTATGCCCATACTCCTGACGTAATGAGTTTCTTGGGATGCTTCTTCTTGAAGGTGGTCTTCTGATAATCGGCAACCGTCTCATAGATGAGTCCAAACAACGAAATGACCAATCCCACCACCAGGAAGGAATAATTCACACTCAAGCCTTCCTGTCCCATGGCAAACGTCACCGGCAACAGGATGATCCAGACTGCAGTTGCCTGGAGAAGCCAGAAGGTACCGAACCGCACGAACGAATCGCGCTTGTCGTCGAAGCGATGGTCAACCTTGGTGGCAAGGATGCGGCTGAGCAGGTAAGAGCCCAAACGCACTGCCCATAGGACCACAATGCCAAACAGCAGTGTTTGCAAAAGGCCCTTCTCTGCATGCACCAGATACAGGTAGAGAGCTGAGATCAAGAAGCTCAGGCTGTACGAGAGATCTGTCACCACATCGGTTTTCCGGATGAATGCATAGATGAAGAATACGATGTTGATGCCGAAGGCAATGATCAGGATTTCAAGAAATAGATTCATGAGGTCTCCCACTTCAAGTTCTTTCTAAGAATTCTTAAATAATACTGAATATTAATAAGATATACAATCTGAACGCTTCCGTCATACAACAACCAGAAAACTTTCACCTGCAACAGAATCGGGTACTACAAGCAATCTACTCGCATTGCTTTCTTATTTGATGTTGAGCAACATCTGGAAATCAGCAATACCAGTGCCAAGCGTTTGCTTTCCCAGCTGGTAAGTTCGCATCTTCTGAAAAGAGAAGGCAAGGGACCAGCAACCCGATATCGAAGAATCTGATCACCATCTCATGCTCTTTGATATTGCATGGCATAGAGAAATACGCCGACATCACCGGCGCAGGCAGCCAAGCCCTCGATACGGGATTGCCGAGTACAAATCTTACCAACCATCGGGTAGCGAGCACAGAAACATGAGCTGAAAACAACTCATCCAACCAAGACCCTTTTACCGAACAATACACCCTACCCAACACTATTCCATGGACCGTGAATACAGATGTAGCGTATACTTATAACGATTGGAGGAACCCCATGCAAGCAAAGAAATCCCACAAGCCAAGCTATGAGAAGCTCTGGCAGTACATCGGAGCAACGGATGCTCCGAAGCTGATACTGTCCTTCGCAGAGATTGAGAACATCCTTGGGTTTCCGATCGATCATGCATTCCTGAACTACAAGAAAAAGCTGCATGAATACGGCTGGCTTTGCACAAAAATCTCCATGAAAGAAGAGAACATTAGCTTTCTCCGTCTTCCCGAACACTCCCGGATACTCGAAAAATCCAGTTTCTCGGTCATAGGAAAGGAAGGCTCGACAGATGACGGACCGCTTTTCGTGCAGAGACTCTGGGATGATGCCAACAGTCAGGTTGACCAGATTGCCGCTTTGGCTAAAAAGGAGTGCAATGGGGACTTGTGCGGGATCTGGGGCTTGATGAGTGATAGGGAGAGGCAGTTCAAACCCTGGGCACACAACTTCACCGAGGGCCTTTATCTGGCAGGAATCGAGTGCCACGATGATGCACAGCCTCCTCAGGGTTGGGTGCGTTGGACAGTCCCAGCATTCCAATACCTTGTCATCATGAATGAGTCGGAAGACACGTTCAGCTCAACTGTATCCTTTCTGAAAGCGAACAAGCTCAGTCTTGCAGGCGCTGTGCATGACTTCACCGATCCGACAACAGGGAAAGCATATCTCTATATACCCTTGCAAAAACGATGAAAGATGAGAATGACAACCAAAAAGTTGGAGGACACATCTGAAAGGAGATCCTCTCACCAACTTCTCACACATTCTTCGTAGACTTCTCTCTGCCTAGACGGTATAGTAACCCAATCTGGACGATGGTGTTGTGCAACAAGGATGGGCTATGTTTGATATTGCCATTTGTGATGATGATCCCACTCAATTGGGACTGCTTGTTGCCTACACAACAGAGTGGATCAACACCTCTTCTTTTGAGTCTTCCATCCACCAATTCCTTCATCCCGATGAGCTTTTGCGAAGCTGCGAAAAAAGACGATACCACCTGTACATCCTGGATATTGTCATGCCCATGTTCAATGGGATTGAGGCGGGAAAAGCCATCCGAGAACACGATCGGGATGCCTTCATCCTCTATACCACTTCAGAACCCAGTTTCGCCCTGCAATCATTTGCGGCAAACCCCATCGGCTACCTGCTCAAACCCATAGACAAGCAGCAATTCAATACAACCCTTTCACTGGTAGCCTCCAAACTGAATCTCATGCAGGAGCATACCTACCTGATATACACCCGGGATGGGATTCGTATTCTTCGCCTGTCCGAAATCATTTGCTGTGAATACACAAACCACCGGGTCATCTATACGCTCACAGGAAACAGGACAGCAACCACAAGCATAATCACAGGATCATTCGCCAACCACGTTCAGACGCTGCTCCAAGACCAGCGCTTCGTCCGCCCTCATGTCTCTTTCCTCCTCAATATGGACTATGTGATAGGCTTTACCAAAACCAGATTCAACTTGCAAGAAGGAGCCTCGGTTCCCATCGTTTCCAAACACTACCAAGCGGTGAGAGAGTCCTACATGAACCATCTTTCGGCAAAAGGGAATACATGATGCAAGAGCTGGTCAGCAACATCCTCCGCGGCAGTGTCACCTCCCTCATGAACGTTCTGCTCCTCTTCACGCTGACCAAACCAAAATATGGGCGAAACACCACCACGCTTGCAGCCGTTTTGGTCTTTGTGGTCAACATGGCAACCACCTTCTGGTTCTATGTGTATGGGGACCTCACCGCTCTCTCACGCTTCAACATCATCATGTTCATCGTCCTGGGCATCTGTCTCAAACCCCTCTCGAAAGCAAGTTTCATGCAGTGGAGCTTCAACTTTCTGACCACCATCAACATCATGATGATGATCATCATCCTCAGCTTCCACCTCGGCAAACTTTTTCCCCATCCCCACTATGCGCACACACTCATCCGGCTGGGGCTCTATCTCTTGACCATTTTCTTGTTTCAGCGATATCTGCTGCCTCTCTATCGCTCGGTTGCCAGCAACTGGCGAATTTTCTCCATCCTGGTCATCAGCATATTCCTCAACCTGTCCTATTACTTCTACGTAACAGCCGATATCCAGCACACCTTGCTTGCAGGAAAATGGCCTCTCCTGCTGCTGATCATCCTCTCCTCGGCAGCCTATGGAACTGTCTTCTACTCCATGAAACGATTCACTGCCATGCATGAGCTGGAAACAGAGAACCTAAAGCACCAACATGAGAAAATCCTGCTCTCCCAAGCCTCCTCAACCATGACGGAGAGACTGCACCTCATGGAGAAAGTGGCCTACGAAAACAGCCTTGCTTCGCATGACCGCAGGCACTTCAACAACACGCTCATCGGTTTGCTCCAGCATGGAGAGATAGATGAAGCCATACGCAGCCTGCAAAAACAGAACACAACCAATGCTCCGGCACCCAAGCTGTTTTGCGAAAACAAGCCGGTAAACGCAGCAATCAGTTACTACACAACCATGGCAGAACAGAAAGGCATCACTGTACGGGTGGAAACCACCATTGCCGATCATGTACATGTAGACTCGTTGGAACTGGCATTGGTGATCTCCAACCTCTATGAGAACGCCATACAAGCCGTATTGCTCCTTCCGGAAAACCAAGAGAGGTACATCAGGCTCAGCTGCCACCAAGCAGAACGCATCCTGCTGGAGATCAGCAACCCCTGCAAGGAAACAGTAACCCTTGGCCCGGATGGTCTGCCTCATACCGATCAGGAAGGCCATGGGGTGGGAACCTTAAGCATTGCAGCCTTTGCGGCCAAGCACGATGCAGAGTTGCTCTATCATGTTCAGGATAGCCTGTTCAGGGTAAGACTGCTCGCCTGATACCTACCAACTTTTCTAAGTAGGAAATCGCCCCTTTTAAGAAAAACCACGTTGCAGATCAGCAAGAATTGCTAGTCTCAACCCCAAATGATTTTTCTGTGGTCCACTGATACGCTTTCTTTCATTTCCCCAGAAAGAAACATGCAGAGGCCATGAGAAAGAGGGGTTTCATCATGATGCTTAGAGTTCGGACAGGTGCTTGCATAGCCATCCTGCTTTTTCTTTCAGTCGTTTCCCTTTCTGCTGAGACCACCCCCCTTCGGGTGGTGATACAACCAACCAGCAACAGGGTTCAGGCCATTCGGTACCAAACAGGCATCTGGCCAGACAGGTTCTGGACAGAGGCGGATGTCCCCCTCACCCCCATTTCCCTCGAGGGATTTGACAGCTTTGCACAAGCATTGTTCGTGCAACAGACGGTAGACCTTGCCAATTGGGGCGAAACATATGCGTATCGGTACGACGCAAGCACACATACATGGGGAATATCCCTTGCCGTACACAAGCCTCTGCACATCCAAGTCAGGCCGGTCTCCAAGACCGTGAGAGCCTTTCGGTATCAGACTGGGCCAACGCCTTCCGGTTCATGGACTGAGGTGGATATGTCCCACTCTGTACTTGCACTCGACTCCTTTGACAGCACGCAAGACAGGCTGTTCATCCAGCAATCGGAAGACCTGCTCAGCTGGGGGGACACCTACACCTACCAGCATGATTCCACCAAAGACGCATGGGGCCTTATGCATACCGAGAAGCACGAGAAGAAGGCTATCGAATCCCTGGACGTGAAGCTCTACGGGCTCTATCCGGTAAGCAAGAGTTCGACCTACTACTCATCAGTACTGGGGACGGGGCTGAAACTGAACATCGCCTTGGACCAGGATGACAAACTCATCGCTTATGGGGAAGTTGCCTACAGCAGGGGTCCATCAAAGTCCGATTGGACGGACGCAATGCAAGCAGTCAATATCTCAGTCGGATTGGGGTACAGGTTTGGCCTTTCAGAAAAGCTGCAACTAGCACCTGAACTCGGCTATGGCGTAGTGCTCCATCTTCTCAAAGCAGATTTCGACGGGGATGGGACGGAAGCACTCGAAACCTTCCTTGACCAGCAGGTGCGCTTCTCGCTGAATCTCACCTATGCACTTACTGATACCTACACCCTTACAGTTGCCCCGCTGGGTGTCCTGTTCTTTGAGAAAGGAACGATCGGTTCGCTCTTGGGCATCCAGACTGCACTTCGATACACCTTCTAGGGGACCGCCATGAAAAATACCAAAGCACTGCTTCTTCTTGCTCTTATCGTACTCATCGCAGCCTCACTCTTCTTCACTGGGTGCAGTGACATGATGGAAAAATTGGGAAACATCAGCCTTACCATTGTTCTGGATACCCCGAATATTGTGGTTGCATCGTACGTGTTGGAGGGAGAACATACCGATACCGCATCACGCATAGTCATGCGGGAAGTCATTCCACCAAGGCATTCGCTTTCGGCACTGAAGAAGGGAACATGGGACCTCACTGTTACCGCCTATGACGCAAACAGTGTCCAATTGGGGAGAGGCACCACACGTGTCAATCTCAAGGAAGGGCAGATACTCGAAACCACCCTCTTGGTAGTCTTCACCCAGGCCGTTCCCCCATCCAGTGGCTTCTCCTTCGAAGCTCCCTCACGCTTCGACAGTGCTGACGGTCAGCTCACCGGAACAACTCCAGCCATGGAGTACAAACTCTCTTCATCCGATGCCCCATACACTCCCTGCACCGAAGGCACTACCATCCTGGGAACCGGGACCTACTTGGTCAGATATGCTGCAGCACACGGCCTGCATGCCAGCGAGCCCATCTCTGTAACAGTGCCAGCCTTCCAACCGATCCAGCTGACGATCGGTAGCCCTAATCTGACGATGCCCAACAAGGTTTATGATGGCACAACAGCAGTAGAGGGCACTATTTCCGTAGGGCCTTTGATCGGAATCCGGGCCTCGGATGTGGTAAGCGTGAGTGCCCTGGCAACCTATGACACCAAAGCTGCAGGAACCGGAAAGCAGATTACGGTCACCTATAGCCTGGCGGGCCCTGATGCCCCCAACTATCTGGCGCCGGGGAACACAACAGTTTCTGCAACCATCGCCAAGAAGCAACTCACCGTTTCAGGGACAACCGTCACCGCCATTAAAACATATGACGGGACGAATTCCGCTAGGGTAACCTCACAGGGGAATCTGACAGGTGTTGTTGCTGAAGATAGTGTCTCATCTCAGGCAACAGCAACCTATACCACCAAGGATGCAGGAACAGGCAAGCAAATTTCCCTGTCGTACACCCTCGACGGAACAGACAAGGACAACTACCTCGCACCAGTCGGCTCGACTGCAACCGAAACGGGTGTGATCATGCACAAGCAACTCTCTGTTTCCAACCTGGCTCTTGCTGCCAGCAAGGTGTATGACGGTACAACCTCCGTAGCGACTCCCACCTTCTCTCTCGTTGGAAAGGTTCTGTCTGAGGATATTACAGTTGCTGCCACCGCAACCTACGCCAGAGCTGATGCAGAAAACAACAATCCAATAACAATCATCTACTCGCTCAGCGGAGCCGACAAGGACAACTATCTCAAGCCCGCGGACGATGCTTCCACCACCGGCGAAATTGCCAAGAAGCAGCTCATCGTTACAGAAACCGACCTGACGACAAGCAAGGTCTACGACGGCACTACCACAGCCACCATCTCCAGTGTTACCTTCACCGGAAAGGTTGCAGACGAGGATGTGACTGTTTCCGCAGCAGCAACGTATGATGCTGTTGATGCCGCAGATGATAGGGAGATTACTGTCACCTACACCCTTGCCGGTTCTGATGCGGCCAATTACCTCAAGCCGGTACATACAAAGGTTGTGGGAACCATCCAGAAGAAGCCGCTCACGGTGACCGGGACAACCGTCTCTCCCTCCAAGGTGTATGACGGGACGGCACCGGCAACCCTCACCTCAAAGGGAACCTTGTTTGGAGTCCTCCCCTCTGATACGGTGACCTTCACGGCAAGTGCCGCCTATGATTCAGCTGATGCAGGGGAAGGCAAAACAGTTACCACCAGCTATGTGCTGGATGGACCACATGGCCATAACTACTATGTACCGGAGAACACTTCGCTCATTGCAACCATCGCTAAGAGACAGCTCACCGTTTCAGGGACAACCGTCACTTCCACCAAGGCATATGACGGGACGACCTCGGTTGAGGTGGGAGAAAACGGTACACTGTCAGACGTTGTTTCTGGGGATGTTGTAACCGTTTCTGCAAGGGCTGCCTACACCTCTGCTGAGGTGGGTGAAGACAGACCTATCACGGTCAGCTACTCGCTCGGTGGATCGCATGCCACCAACTACCTCAAGCCAGCTGACGATACCACGCTTGTGGGAATAGTTACCAAGAAGCAGCTCATCGTCTCTGGAACCGACCTGGTGACAAGCAAGGTCTACGACGGCACTACCTCAGCTTCCATTTCCAGCGTGAACTTCACCGGAAAGGTTGCAGACGAGGATGTAATGGTGGGAGCAACCGCAACCTATGGCTCACCTAATGCCGGAAACAGCAATCCCATCACGGTCATCTACTCGCTCAGCGGAGCCGACAAGGACAACTACCTCAAGCCCACAGACGATGCTTCCACCACCGGCGAAATTGCCAAGAAGCAGCTCATCGTCACAGAAACCGACCTGACGACAAGCAAGGTCTACGACGGCACTACCACAGCCGCCATCTCCAGTGTGACATTCACCGGAAAGGTTGCAGACGAGGATGTATCGGTGGGTGCCACGGCAACCTACGCTTCCCCTGATGCCGGAAGCGGCACTGCCATCTTAACCACGTACTCCCTTAGAGGCTCCAAATCGGCCAACTACCTCAAGCCGAACGATTCACTCGATGCGGGAACCATCCAAAAGATGCCGCTCACGGTGATATGGACAACCGTCTCTCCCTCCAAGGTGTATGACGGGACGGCACAGGCAACCCTCACCTCAAAGGGACTCTTGGGTGGAGTCCTCCCCTCTGATAAGGTGAGCTTCACTGCAAGTGCCGCCTATGATTCAGCTGATGCAGGGGAAGGCAAAACAGTTACCGCCAGCTATGTGCTGGATGGACCACATGGCCATAACTACTATGTACCGGAGAACACTTCGCTCATTGCAACCATCGCCAAGAGACAGCTCACCGTTTCAGGGACAACCGTCACTTCCACCAAGGCATATGACGGGACGACCTCTGCTAAGGTGAACATACACGGAAATCTGGCAGAATATATTTCTGAAGATAATGTGTGGGTACAAGCCACAGCAACGTACGATGCAAAAGCTGTAGGAACAGGCAAACGGATTTCCCTTACGTACACCGTAAACGGGACAGATAAGGACAACTACCTCGCACCTATTGGCTCGACTGCAACAGAAACAGGTGTGATCACACCAAAGCAACTGAAAGCTACAAACTATACATCTCCTCCTTATAAGGAATACGACGGCACAACAGCTTCAGCAGCTCCCACCTTCACGCTGCTTGATATGGTTTCATCCGACGATGTCAGGTTGACGGCGACAGCAACGTTTGTGTCCCCTGATGTAAACCCCCGCCAAAGTATCTCCGTTGCCTACGCCCTTGAGGGAGCTGACAAAGACAACTACATCATACCCGAATTCATGCCTGCCATTGACCACGCCGAAATCATGGCGAAACCGCTGACAATAGGGCTTCCCTCCTTCCCAGCCGGCAAGACCTATGACGGCACAAGAGCGGTAACGGGTACGGTCACGTTGGGATCACTCTCTGGTGTTGTCAGTGATGATGTTGTGACGGTAAGTGCTGTTGCAAGCTATGATTCTGCTGCAGTGGCAACGAATAATCACATCACATTCATCTACACACTGAGTGGAACCGATGCAGGCAATTATAGAAAGCCAAACAACCATTGGCTTTTGGCACCGGTAACCAAAGCTGTTCTGACGGCAACCGTGGGCGACTACTCCAAAGTCTATGGAGAAGCAAACCCCACCTTTACTGTTTTTGTGACTGGCTTTGTGAATGGAGAAAGTACTTCCACTGCAACTGGGTATGTTGCACCGACAGCATATTCCTCAGCAACCACGACAACCAATGCAGGGACCTCAATCATCTCCATAACAGGAGGCAGTGCCACCAACTACAGCTTCAATATAAACGATACGGGAACACTTACCATCGAAAAGCCCCTTGGTCCTTCCATGAGTGACACGTTGGTTGGCTACTCCCCTGCTTCTCCTTCCAGTCCCTCGATAATCAACCTAACAGGCTTTTCCACCAACCTGACCAACCTAGAAGCCAGTGTCGCCATCGACGGCTCGTCCTTTGGCACCTATGCTGTTGTTGAGGTGGATAGCCGAAATCGGGCAATGATCTTGCCAAATGAGGGTGTTGCTGTAACCTCAGCTACCAAGGTTCGGGTACGGGTGAAAGAGACTTCCACACAGGCGGCAGGTCCTGCGAAGGAGTTTGGCCTCACCTCACAAGCCCTCTCCGTCGGTGACTACTATCAGGGCGGTGTAGTCGCATACTTCTTCGAGAGTTGGGAGCCCGGGTACCAAGCAGGACAGGTGCATGGCCTGATAGCCGCGAAGAGCGATATCTCGACTTCCAAAATCGCTTGGTCAAACAGCACAACCACGATAGTGGGCACAGAAGGCGGTATCGGAAGAGGCTTGGCTAATACGGATAAGATTGTCACATCGCTCGGAGGATCGGCGGGCTCGTATGCAGCGGGTATGACCCGTGCCTACAGGGGCGGAGGCTATTCCGACTGGTTCCTGCCAACGAGAGATGAGCTGTGGAAACTGCGTATCAATTATAATCTTATCGGAAACTTCGCAACACCAGCTGCTTCGTTCTACTGGAGTTCTACAGAGGAGTTGAGACCTTTTGGATCTGTGTACACAGGTGATACTGTAATTGGGTATGAATTTACACCAAATGCAAATAACGCAGTCTTGGCTGGTCATTTCTGGAAAACAGATACTCACCTTGTTCGTGCTGTACGCTACTTCTAGGTGTTCCCGTCTCCCTGCCTGGTTGATGTCAGGCAGGGTTTCTGTCTCCAATCCGGAGCAATAAGCAGTTTTCGTCGTTTCATTTTCTCCATACAATCATCTCATATGGAGAATATCCACTAAAATTGACCCAACCTGAAACAGAAATATGGGTCTCTTTGCAGATTCATCGTGCCTGCTATTCTCCTAGACGCAACGCAAGGACTCCGTACCAAGGCCTTCAGCTTCAATAAAAATCCAAAAAAAGTGTAACCTATCACGTTTTTCCCTCTTATGCCATTTGTCACAGTAATTCGAAAAGGTTACAAATTTTCTTGTATACTAATCTATTAGATAATAACCACTTACCAAATTTGTATCGTAAAATAGCTTTGACAGCTGACAAATGCATACTAGACATTGTACAAATTTGGCACTGACATATGTTATAAGTCCTTTCACCATAAAGAAAAAAATACAACTATATTGTTGACAACCCAATAGCGCTGTGTTTTACTGAATCGGAATTTCAATCAGTATGCATTGGATTTTTCCTTAAAAAAAAACATCCAAAGCATAGCAGCTTGAAATTGGAAGCAGTACTGCTTTTGCATTTCTGGAATTCTGGTGGAGGAAAGACATGAAGGAAAAAACGAATCTATCGGTGGGTGTCGACCTTGGTACCTCAAACCTTCTCATCTACGTCGAAGGTCAGGGGACCCTATTCAATGAACCTTCGATCATTGCAATTGACAAGGCAACGGGAACTGTCGTCTCTGTAGGACATGAAGCGGCAAAGCTGGTGGGGAAGACCCACAACAAAGTGGAAGTTGCCCGACCGCTGCAAGGGGGGGTGATCTCAGACATCCAGCTGATCAGGGAAATCCTTCTCTTCACCCTGGACAAGATCTTTCTCTCCAACCTCGATTCAATCAACAAGCTTCTGATCTGCATCCCCTCCGAAATCACCAATACGGAGAAAGAAGCCATTGTTGAGCTTGGACACAGCCTGGGCATCCAGAACACGGAGATCGAAGAAGAAATCAAAGCAGGGGCGCTTGGCTCCGGGCTCGACATTTTTGCTCCCAAAGGACACATGGTCATCGACATCGGAGGCGGTACCACCGATTTCGGCATCCTCTCCCTTGGTGAGGTTGTCCTCTCAAAATCCATCAAGATTGCAGGCGACTATTTCGATCGCCAGATCATCGATTACGTCAAAACCACCCATAAACTGGAAATCGGCAATCAGACTGCAGAACGAATCAAGATTGTGCTCGCATCCCTGACAGGAGCCTACCCCATGGATGAGGATTGCAACCCAGTTCATGCAGAAGCGATGGGTCGAGACCTGGTCACCGGATTGCCACGTCAGATTACCGTCACTCCTGAGGAAATCCGTGAAGTGCTCCTCAGAAGCTTTGACCCGATCAAATCCATCTTGCTCGCAACATTGGAAGAGACCCCTCCTGAATTGGCAGGTGATCTCGTTGATACTGGTATCCTTCTGACCGGCGGTTGCTCACAGATTCCTGGAATCAAGGAGTACTTTGCTGAAATCGCGCAGATACCGGTCCATCTCTCTGAAGTCCCATTAACGTCGGTTATTGATGGATGCAAGAAAATGCTCAAGATGACGAGTCGATATTTCTACAGCGAAGTATAGGAAGGGGTTGAGAATGAGTGCAGCGATAGTACAGGATAGACTGGGATTGGGAATCGATCTCGGAACAGCGAATTTGTTGGTATTCCTTGAGAAAAAAGGAATTATATTTGATGAGCCTTCGGTCATTGCCTTCGACAGGGAGTCTGGCAAGATAGTAGCGGCAGGGGAAGACGCCCACAAGATGCTGGGAAAAGTTCACTCGAAAATTGCCGTGATCAAGCCACTGCGCAACGGAGTCATCTCCGACATGCGGGCTGCGAAAGCATTGCTGACCTATGTCCTCGGCAAGGTTGAGAACCTTACCGAAAAAGACATCTCCAAGACAACGTGCGTCATCTGCTGCCCCTCCGAAGTCACCAAAATCGAACGTGACGTCATGATCGATCTTGCCACCAAGATGAGCATCACCGATGTCTTCATCGAAGAGGAGATCAAGTCGGGTGCACTAGGCTCGGGTGTGGATATCTTCAAATCCAAGGGTGTCATGGTCGTCGACATCGGTGGGGGGACCACGGACGTCGGGGTCATCTCATTCGGGGACATCGTGCTCTCACGCACCATCAGGAAAGCAGGAAGCTTCATGGACGATGAGATCTCCAAGTATGTGAAGAAAACCCAGAGTGTCGAGATTGGGGAACTGACATCCGAAAAGATGAAAATCGAATTGGGAGACCTCCATGTTGAAGCGAAAAACATCGTGAACCGCTATGCAGGACGAGATATGGTGAAAGGAATACCCAAGTGGGTCATGCTCTCAACCAACGAGGTCCAATCAGTGCTCATACCAGTCTTCGACGAGATCGTAAAGCTCATTACCGGTGTCCTGAAGGATACACCGCCGGAACTTTCCGCCGATATCTTCAAAAACGGCATCCTGCTTACCGGAGGCTGCTCGATGATCCGAGGCATCGAAGAGTACATACAAAAGCGGATCCAAGTCCCCGTAAAAGTGGTCCACAACCCACTTACGTGTGTTGCAGAGGGTACGAAGTACTTATTGAAGAATCGCGGAGACTATTTGGTCAATCCGCTTCAACTGTAGGAGATTTGCATCATGGCATTTACCATTCGAAAACAAGAGAAAGAGGAAAAAGGCACTGTTGGGAAGAACATCGGTATCGACCTCGGTACTGCGAATATCCTTGTCTACGTTGAAGGGGAAGGCATCATCACCAACGAACCTTCGGTCATCGCCTTCGACTATGAAACCAACGAAGTGATTGCAACAGGGACCATGGCATCAAACATGATCGGCAAAGGCCACCATGGGATAAAGATTGTGAGCCCCTTGAACCAGGGTGTCATTTCCGACATCGAAGCAACCAAGAAGCTCATCGAGATTTCGCTGCACAAGGTAGAGAACATCAATATCGACATCAAGGAGTCCACCCTTCTGCTCTGCTGCCCTTCTGAGGTAACCCAGTTGGAACGGGATTCTTTCATGGATCTGGGCAATAAGCTTGGGGTCAAGGATGTATTCATCGAACAGGAAGTGAAAGCCGGGGCCATTGGATCCGGACTGGATATCTTCAGCAGCAACGGCTCGATGATCATCGACATCGGCGGGGGATCCACCGACATCGGGGTGCTCTCTCTGGGAGACATCGTGGTCTCCGAGTCCAACAGGATTGCAGGAAACTACTTTGACAATGAGATCATGAACTACCTGCAATACAAGCATGGCCTCTTGATCGGGAAAAAGTCTGCAGAACGCATCAAAATGGAGATTGGGTCCCTGCGACAGAAAATCAAGAATCCAAGGGAGACCTGGGCGAGCGGAAGAGATGTGGTTACCGGACTTCCCAAGAAAATCACCATCACAGAAACTGAGATTCGCGATGTGCTGGCCAAGCCATTTGAATCAATTGCAACCATGGTCCTGAAGGTGCTGCAAAACACACCCCCTGAGCTCTCCTCAGACATCATTGTCAATGGGATCTATATCAGCGGCGGCGGGGCTATGATCGATGGGGTCGATGAGTTCCTCCATGAACGGGTCGGCATGGACTTCTACATCTCCAAACGCCCGCTCACCGCAGTTGTCGATGGAACAAAACTCTTATTGAAAAATCGAGGCAGCTATTTTGTGAAGCCTACCGATTGACAGATTCCTTGCATCTGCACCTTTCTTCCTGGAAACAGGAAGAAAGGCTCTCTGTTTTGTCGTGAAGGAAATACCCATGATACATTTGCAACGGTACCATTTTATATTTGCAGCCTTAGGCTTCATCGGACTTGTATGCAGCCTCTTCAATGCTTGCTATCTTGCCAGTGCGTTCTTCATTGTGTTGTTTCTCTTCTCTACAAGCATATTCTTCTTGTGCTCCAACCTGTCGGAACCTTGGAACCATGCCGGCAGGGCCCTGAAAAAGTGGCTGAAAAAGTACAATGAAGATTTGGATTCCTTGTTTTGTCTCTCCATCACCATCCATGCACAAGGCGTCTTCCAGTCAAGTGTCGACCGAGAGGAGTTCGAGGAACTCTACGAGTATGGGGCTGCTGAGCTCTCACACTACTTTGGAAGCGGCAACATCCAAAGAATCTCACACGCTGAGTTCTTGGTAATCCGCTCATATCCTTCTGCAAACCTTACGCAGGAGAAGGACAAGCATGAGTACCAGAGCATCGTATGCCAGACCATCGTGCAACGCCTCGAGTCTCGCATCGAGTCTCCCTCCCTCCCCCCTGTTGCCATAACCATAGGGTGTGCCGGTTCCGGAATCCGCTATCAGGTGGAATCTCTTGAGCAACTTGTGGATCTGGCATATTTCACCGAACAAGAAGCACAAAGAAGGCGATTGCAATGGCTGGTGGCCGACGCAGTTGTGCGTGCAAAGAAACTGGATATCGATGAGTGCAAACAAGGATTCTTATCAACAGGCTGGCAGCAAGAGTTCAATCCATTCTTTCAGCCCATCATCGAGACAAGCACAAACATGGTAGTGGGAGTGGAAAGCCTTGCTCGTTGGCAATTGGGAGGATTTCGCATCTTGTCAGCCAGCGTATTCAAGGATATTGCCTGCGATTTGCATCACATCACCACCATCGACATCATTATTATCACCAAAACCTTGGAAGCCATCCGGAAGATGATGCTCGAGCGCATCGTTCCCTATTCGTTCAAGATTGTGCTGAACATCAGCAATGAAAGCCTAAAAAGAGGATTTGCTGCCAGAATGGTCTTCTTGGTAGAGCAAGCGGGCATGCATCCAAAGCAGATTGAATTCGATATCAAGGACACAGCCTTGTCAAATCTTGAATCCATGCTTGCAATCAGGGAGTTGCGGGAGAAAGGCTTTTCAGTCTCCTTGGATGTTTTTACTGATACTGCATTTGACCTGCAGGCGTTTGTCCGCTCGGATTTCGACACCATCAAACTTGACTTTTCAGCCTTTTCCCCCCAACTTCAGCAAGTCTATGCAGCATTGTATGACGCCTCAACAAAGCAGGAGATCACGGTGCTTGCAAAGGGAATTGAGAACAAGGAGATGTTTGAAGCTGCGATCTTGCTTGGCTGCCCCTATGTGCAAGGAAACTATTTCACCTTGCCAGTGGCAGAGAGCACCTTCAAGGTCTTCATGCAGAAGTACCAGGATGGACTCGACCTCGAATCGCATCTCGGATGAGGAAACAGTCCCGCTCCAACAGGTCCAGCGTACTCCTCATGTCAGCTTACAGAAGAAGATGGAACATCCACCTTTTTCTCAGTCCTTGTACATGAGAACATGGGTACTGCAATGAAAAGTTGAACGTGTACCGAATCTCGCAGTGCTAGGGTTTCTGGAGGAGGCGATATCTCGTGCTCTTCCCTGTCGATCGGAATAGCATATTCACCTTTTCCGCCGCCCTTGCACATGCTATCATTGCCCCAACCATGAAGTATCTCGTCTTCCTCATAGCGATGGCCGCCGGAGTTCCCTTCATCGCAATCGTCTCCTCCCTCACACCCCGACTCAAACGGCTGGCGTTTGCTTTCATGGTTGTCTCATTCCTCTTCAACTCCATGGCCAGCATCAATTTTCTTTCCATGGAGTACTACCGGGGGCCCGTACGCGGCTTTGAAGTCACGTTTGCCGACCTCATCGCCTGGGGCCTTGCCTTGGGCATGATGATACGCACCCCCCAGAAGATTGTCTGGAAACCGCGCTTCACCCTTATTCTGCTGCTCTTTTTCCTCTACACCATCTTCAGTCTGGTCCGCGCAGGAAACTCCATCCTTGGCTGGGTTGCCATCTGGCAGTTGGTCCGCATGGGTGCTCTCTACTGGGTGACGGTCAACTTCTTCAGGACTGAGGATGTCAGCAAGCAAGCAATCCAGTCCTTGGTGGGAGCATACATAGCAAGCGGCATCATCCTTGCCCTCAACACCTTCAAACAGAAGTATCTGGATGATATCTACCGAGCCTGGGCTTTCTTTGACCACTCGAACACCATCCCATCTTTCGCTCTCATCATCCTCTGTGTCCTGCTCGTCTGGCTCCTCTACGAAAAGCAAGCATCCCTGATTCACTTCCTGCTTGCCCTCGTTGCGGCACTGGGAACCCTCTTTGCCATCTTCACCACAGGCTCTGAAACTGCAGCCACAGCCTGCGATTCGCTTGCAATCAAGACCTACAGCGATTGGTTCCTTCCCTCCAAGGAGGAGCTGTCCCTTTTGTTCACCAACCTGGCAAGAACGGGCAAGGATACCTTCCTGAAAGAGGGATATGCCTATTGGAGCTCCTCATCCTTTGACGCAGAACGCGCTTGGGCACAGGGCTTTTCCAACGGTGTACAAGGCCGGGTTGAGAAGTCCGAGCTGTTGGTTGTCAGGGCAATACGCGCCTTTTAGGGAAACGGATACTTGATCTTGTCCTTCACACTGATGTTTTTCCCGTTTTGCACCTCAATGAGACGAATTTCCGTCTCTGCAAGAATGGTATGGGCAGAACCTGCCTTAAGGTAGACCACATCACCGCTTTTGACAGCACGCCTTGTCCCATCGACCACTACTTGCCCGTTCCCGCTGATGAGCGTCCACACCTCATCACGCCGCTGGTGGCTGTGATAGTGCATCCTCTGCCCGGCATTGAGCACCACTTTGATCGTCAGGCTCTCCTCTCCCACATCCAGGATGCGGTAGCTGCCCCACGACTTCTCGGCAAACATGATGGGCTTGTCAAGTTGTTCAACATAGTGCTTGATGGAACTCGACTTCTCTCGTTCCGAAACCAGGATTCCCTCAGCACTCGCAGAGATGATCATATCCTTCAAACCCATTGCGAGGATGGGGATATCAAGCTCATTGACAATGAAAACATCCTCACAGCTCTCATCCATCATCCCCTCACCGACGACGGGTTCACTCATCGCTTCGGTCAGGGTGTTCCAGGTTCCGAGGTCCTTCCACGTCCCTTCGTAGCGCATCACCTTGATGGCGGATTCCTTCTCTACCACGGCGTAGTCAAAGCTGATTTTTGACAGTGTCTCGTACTTTGCGTACAGGTCATGATAGTCGGAGAAATCGATGAGCTCGTGCGCCTTATCCAGGAGATAGCCGAGACGGAAGGCAAACACCCCCGCATTCCAGAGAGCTCCTTCAGAGAGATAGCGCTTGGCTGTCTCGACATCAGGCTTCTCCTTGAACATCGACACCTTGCTTACCAGATCCCCTGTTTCGGGGATGATGTAGCCGTACTTCTCGCTTGGATACGTAGGCTTGATGCCAAGCAGCACCAGGTTCGCACTCCCCTGTTTTGCCTGCTGACCTACCCGATCAAGCATGGAGAAGTAGGAGTCGTCCACAAAGGGGTCGACCGGGCATACCACCACCGCTTCCTCTCTGGCAACCTGCTGCACATCGCTCATGTACGCTGCTGCAAGGGCAATTGCAGGAAAGGTATCGCGCCGACACGGTTCAACTGAAATCCCGACATCCCTGCCGATCTGGTTGTGGATTGCAGAGACCTGGGTCTTGGAGGTGGCAATGGTGATGGTTGCGTTGGCGTCCACACTTCTGATCTGGCGATGGACACGCTGGAGCATCGACTCCAAGCTGCCGTCTTCACGCTTGAAAACCTTGATGAACTGCTTGGAACGTACTTCGTTTGACAACGGCCAGAGCCGTTTTCCCGAACCACCGGACAACAACACGATATGCATATGCCACTCCTTACCCTCATGATAGGCCATAGGAGGCATGGCGCAAAGCCATAATCTTCAGATTGTGCGCAAATCCGGGGCCATCATGGCATGACAACACCCTCCCCTGCATTCGGTTGCAGGAGAGGATGCACCGCAAGCTGTGTCAGCATGCTTACTTGTAGGATCCGGTCAGCGTAAACGTACCGTTGGGCAGGATGTAGGAGAGGCCCATCTTCTCATAATCGAAAACAGCCCAGGTGAAGATGCCCCCGACCTTGCCGTTTGCATGGACTTTCAATCCAGGCGCATCCTTAAGGACCCAGTTCATGGCAATCTCTGCTCCAAGCAACGAGCCGTCGATCGTCCCGTTCGCCTGCAGCGTTGCCACCACCTGCATCTGCTGATCTACAATCTGGATGACGCTGTGATTGGAGCCTGAAAGCTCAGCAGTCTGTGGGTCGAGGTTGTAGTTGGTGACGTTGTTCATGACAACAAACTTGCCGTCAAGCAGATCCCAATCCGACTCGATGACCCCACCGAATGACTCGTACGGGAAACTGTACAGTGTCTCTTCGACGGTCTTGTAGTGGTTGCTGTTGCCCTTGCGCTCAGTCACTACACTCTGATAGTCCTGATAGAGGTTCACCACTGCGGTGAAGGAGGTGGGCTTGTTTTGTTTTGCAGCTCTGGAAGAGAGCTCCTCGGTCTGTACCGCACTGCGGGAGAATGCCGATTCAGTCAAGCTCATATCACAACTGGCAAAGAGAACCATCATCAGAGCCAGGACGCCTAAGACACGCACTACATGTTTCATACGAATTTCCTTATCCTTATGGTTTTGGTATCCTGCATATTCTTGCTTGCCCCACCCCCCATTTGTCAACAAAAAACATGCAAAAAGAAAACATGAAAAACACTACTCCGGGGAATGGGATTCCACTTGCACTTCTTCCAAACTTTTTACGTACATTTTTTCACGATAAATCCTTCGGATAACCTGTGCTGCTAATGACAAATACACCACCTTGCGGTATAAGTACGTAGCGGGAAACGTGACAGAGTCTCGTCACTTCAACCCTACCTTGCACTTAGTTCGGAGAGGAATGCATGCCCTATTCTAAAATCAGGAAACGCTATCTCTTGCTTCTTCTCCTCCTGACGGTGGGCTTTGCTGTCTCTGTACCCACCTACTTCACCTATCGCCGTACCAAGGCAATCCTCCTTGAAGAAATCCAGTCAAATGCACTCAACAGCGCCCATGCAATCGCCACGTTCCTCTCAGCGGACATCGAACGGTACCGTCCACTCTCGGAAGCAACCACGCTCATTGAGGGAAGTGAACTCCATCAGACCTACCTTGGCTACAACAGCCTGATGCGAACGATCAAGGAGAAAAGCGACGCCACCTTCATCTACACTAGCAAGTATCTGGACGACCAGGCCAGCGCCTTCATCCTTGATGGGGAAAAGAGCGGTACCGTACTCTTCTCCCCCTTCGGCAGCCATGATGGTATGGATGAGGAGGAACTGCACACCTTCCTGACAGGGGAAAGTACCGTCAGCAACCTGAAAGAAGATCCTGAATGGGGAACCTACCTCTCCGCGTACGCCGCCATCATCGACAGTCGTGACCGTAGTGTTGTCGGTCTGGTAGGAGTCGACTATTCTGAGGATCACTTCGACCAACTGACCTCTCGCTTTGCACTGCTGCTCAACTTCAGTTTCGCCATTTTTACCTTAGTGACAGCCTTAGCGCTGTATGCTGCAATTCTGACGATCCAAGACCACTCCGGCTTGGATGAACTGACAGGTCTGGGCAATAAGCGCGCATTCAACCGTACACTGCATCTGATCATTGCAGAGGCGAAGAAGCGCAATCAGCCTTTCGTGCTCTGTATGCTTGATATCGACTGTTTCAAATCCATCAATGACTCCTATGGACACCCAGTCGGAGACTTGGTTTTGCAAAGCATGGGAAAGGCCTTGTTGGACCTCACCCAAAGAAACCGCAGTTGTTTTCGCATCGGTGGTGATGAGTTTGCCCTTATTCTCCCCTCCTCAAGCCGGTTGCAGGCAGTACAAGCCAAGCAGGAGTTGTGCAACCACTTCAAGCATCTGGACATTCCTTCCTTACAAGATCGCAAGGTAACGGTGAGCATCGGAATAGGTGAGTGGGTTACCGGCATCACCGCAGAGACGCTGGTAAGCTATGCCGACAAAGATCTGTATGAGCAGAAGCGCAAGAAGGCCTGTCCCACCACCCCATGATGGGGTATTTCCCAACCATGGGAATATTCCCACCTTCTCTGGAATCAAGTTCTTGAGAATCTTTGCATTTGTAGGGTATTTTTGTTCATATCCAATACTTGGCAACATTCCTGCATAGCAAAAGGAGATGAGTATTCATCATGCAATCTCTTTCATACAGGAACTCAGTATGCACATCACATCAAAGAAACTTGTCCTGCTCGCCCTTGTGTGCCTCGCTCTCTCACCCCTCTCAGCTGCGGTTGCTTGGCAACCGTACCTTGCCTTCGGCTCCGGTGATACCAAAATAGAAGGAAAGGACGCCCCGTATCTCGAACTTGCCCTCGGAACACCCGTTGGATCGAGAATCAATGCAGAAGCCTTTGTGGCAGCCCAGCCTCTTTCCGGCTTTCCGTATGCACCCTTCGATGAGAGTGTCACCGATTCAGTGCATGCACTGGCCGTCCAGACTGGCTTCAGGGTCTCTGTCACCCTCTTTGACAATGCAACCTTCAACCCCATGATGCAGGTATCGGCAGGCCACCTCGCCGTGGCTTCACAAGAGACAGAGGATACCGCCCCGAATATCAACACCTACTTCTCCAGCAGCATTGCCTGCGGGTTTGAGCTGAACTTTTTCGACTCGTTCCAGATCATCCTGCTCAGCGGCTACCGCTACAACCCGCATGAAGCTGTTGTCGGCTTGAAAAAGGATGCACTCTCCTCGCGCTACAGCAGCGTCAGCTTTAGGGCAACGCTCAACTAGTTGGCAGGGTGCAGATGCACCGGCAGTCCACTCTTTTCGCTCTTCGGATCCATCAATCTTGTCTCTGAGCCGACGAGCGAGTATCCTTTTCCTCCCTTCACGGCCCCAATGAAGGCTTGGAGGGAAGAAAGAGGATAGGAGAAATCCATCCCATAGGATGTGTTGCTTATCTTGTCAGCATCATGCAGGTCGCTCCCACCGGTCATAGACAAACCATACCGTTTAGCATAGGCAAAGGCCTTCCGGTCGAATTCCTCGTCGTTTTCTGCATTGACAACCTCAACAGCATGTACCACCGCGGGGTGGAGATGAATCTCCGAAAGGTAGTACCGCTCACGGAACGGGTGAGCCTGGACCATCAGGCCACCGGCTTCATTCACCTCAGAAAAGAGGGTTTGGTGGTCGTATTTGATCACCTGCGGGTGGGAAAGCAGCCACGCCTTGTCAAGCCCATAGATGAGGTACTCATCCCCACTGAAGTTGATCTCCCAGCCAAAAAAGACTGACAAACCGAACTTTTTTCCCTCTTGTTCTGCAGTCTCGAAACCAAGACAGAACCTCTGGACCCACTCCTTCCAGGGAAGGCGACGGTCTACGGCAGTATTGCCGTGATAGAAGTGGTCGGTGATGATGATGCCCGCATAGCCTGCATGGTGGTAGGCATGCACCAACTCAACAGCGCTGCTTACCGAGCAGGCGCTTGCCTCCTTGGTATGCAGATGAGTCTCATAGCGATATATGTTCATGAGTCGAGTATATACCTTGGCCTAGATTTCTCCTACCGTCTTCTTGCGTTTTCGCACTTTCTTGACCGGAATGGGGGTGAGCAACTCCAGGATCTGGACCACATCGTTGCACAGCTCCCGGTCCTCCGCATCCAGGATGTAGTGTTCCCGTGCCCCCTGATAGGGAAAGCCCTTCTCGGCCTCAGCAAGCAGGCCGGTTAGTTCGGGAAGTATCTTTACGTAGACAGTGTTGTCACAAACAAGGAGAATCGGCTTGTTGTTCGCATACACCATGTACTCGCCGAACATCTTTCGATACCGAACCTGATAGGTTTCATCAATCTGACTGCACACAAACTCAATGAACTCAACGGTGGTTGCCATCCCTTCCTCCTAGCCGAGCCGCTTGTACAGGAACCGTGCATCCGTATGCACCGAGAACCCTGCATGCTGATAAAACCCGAAGGCCGGGGTATCGGCAAGCGTGGAAAGTATGATTGCCTGCACCCCTTCAATCTTCAACTCTTTGCCCACCAGATCAAGGAACTGCTTGCCCATTCCCTTTCCCTGCCATGCCTTGGCAATGCAGAACTCACGGATATCATACTCGGTGCCCGAGTACCAGTGGAAAAGCCGTCCCATGCAAAGTCCAATGAGCATATCCTCTGCATATAAAACAAAGCAGAGAGAACGGCTGCCATCCATCAGATCCCCAAAATACAGATCCAACTGCTCATCCGTCCACCTGTCGAGCCAAGGCTCCTCTTTGAAAACCTCAACAAAGAGATGCTTGGCTTTGGAGAGATCTGCAATTGCCAATCTTCTTATCCCAACCATTGCTTGTTCTTCCATGGCTGAGAGTGTGCATCGTTTTCTCATCGAGTACAAGCCTGATCAGAATGAGCGGACAAGATGTACATGGACTTCCGAAGTTTCCCTTACCCCAAATACGTTGCCTTGCATCGAGGGTCTGCTTGGTTTGCAACCTATTGCAGAGTTCCAACGCATCTTCCTATATCTTACCTGAGTCCACCAACTGCTTCTGCTTCGCAATATACAGGGGTTTCATCCGCTGGTAAGCCTGCAAGCGAACCGGCTTGAACCAAAAGGCGACTCCCATGAAAAGGTTGAACAGCTGGTGGCCCATCTTGCGTTGGGGAAAGTCATACAGCTTTCTCTGCTTGTAGAAGCGATGGTCGTCGCGGACCACCCCCCGCATGCCGTAGATGAGGTCTCGGAATATCTTCATGCCCCCGACGCCCAAGAAGTTTGCACCCTTCTGAAAGTGAGCGCGTGCACTCCTGTCCAACCGAAGCGCAGTCTCGGAGATGAGCCTCCCAAGCTCCTCATCATGACACAGATCATCACTGATGACGCCCACTGAGTTCTCCCTGCCCACCATATCCTTGCCCTCAAGAAATTGGCGCACATAGGGCAACTGGTCCAAGGGACCGGAAACCAGATAGCAGGTATGCTTGCCCATCATGCTGGTACGGTGCCCATTGGAGAAGGTACGGTCGAGAAACAGCTTCCACACCGGCTTCAGATAGCGACCTTCCAGGTTCATGGCGTGCACCAGGACATCACAGGAGTTGACCAGATTCTGATAGAAAGCCTGAAAACCATCCTTTCGGTCACACTCACCGACCAGCTCACATCTCAGGCACCCTTGGCAGGCACCTTCATAGGGAAAGGATTTGATATCGACGACCTCAACCTTGTTGGGGTAGGAAGCGAGGAAAACCTTGATCATGGCTGAGAGATTGCCATCCTCACCCACCTCATCGGTGAGCAGTACTGTACGGATGTCCTCTCGTTTCCCAACCTGCCGCCCATCCAACTGAGGCTTGAACGGAACGTGCTCTTGCACGATCTCCCTGCTCTGCCGGGGAAGCGGGAGCCGTTGCTTGCAAGAACGATGGAATTCGGCCATGAAGAATCGCATGCTCTGGCGATATGTACGGTTCAGCAGGTCCTTGTCATCCACACTCAGCCCTTCCATGTACCACATCCCAAGGTCCTCACAGGTAGCCTGCAGCCAATGCTGGGCAAGGTGGTCGTAATAGTGGAAGCAGCTCATGATGCTTGTTGCATACTTGCCGGAAAATATCGAATCCTTCCCCTCTTGCTGGATGAGCTGGAAAAACCGGAGTAATTGGTAGGGCACCAGCATGGTATAAACAGGGGTCGCCCAGAGCACTGCATCACACTCCTGAATCAGCTCGAGAGATGCGTGGAACCACTCGCTTTCATAGTCATTGTCGGTAAGCATTTCCCCGATATCCAACACATTCCATACAACGTCTTGTTCATGCATCTTCAGATAACGTGCATACTGCAGGGTAAGGCTGTATTCACCTTTCGGGCTTGCGTTGACGATGACCATGGTGGTGGGTTGAGTCAAATTCGACCTCCTTGAAAAACCTGGATGCTATGCCTAGCGTATGCTCCCGAATCGGGCAAGTCAACAAGAACTATCAGCAAGAAAACTGGCTGTCCATCGCAGAAAACAAGTGTTGTAAGCGTATTGAGATGGGGCTTTTCTTCGTGACAAGCGTGTGTTTCTCCGTTATAAGTAGAGAACAGGCAATCATGAAGAACTCTTTATGGTAGCTCCGCATCTCAATCGGTTGAGGGTTGTCTATGTGGTTTGTACTCCACTCCATTGCTTGGAAACGTAAACTCTTGCTGTTGCTCATCGTCTTGGTGAGCCTTGCGGTTGTGTTTCCTGCCCTCTATGCCGTGCAGCGGACCAGACAGGTGATGATAGAGGAGACCCAGGCAAAGGCTCTGGATATTGCCGGTACCATCGCCGCCTTCCTCAACAGTGATATCGAGCGGTATCGTTTGCTCTCACAAACTGCAGATTTGGTCAGCGGAACAGCGGAGTACCGCTACTACCAGGAAATGAACACCATCTTCCGCGCAATCAAGGCATCAAGCGATGCAGCCTTCGTCTTTACCACCAAGTACATCGATGAACAAACCGACGCGTATGTCTTGGACGGTGAGGATCCACAAGGAGATCTGTTCTCGCCCTTTGGCAGCATCGATGCGATGAATCCCACCGAGCTGTACACATTCCAATCAGGACTCAGAGCAGTAAGCGATCTGGAAAATGATCCGAACTGGGGGGTTTTCATCACAGCCTATGCCCCGATCAAGGACTGGAGGGACCACACCATCGTCGGAGTGGTCGGCGTCGATTATTCGGCTGAGTACTTGCAAGAGCGCTACCAGCGTATCACCTTCGTGCTCATCTTTGGCTTTGCATTCTTCATTCTTGTCATCTCACTCTCACTCTATGCCATCATCCTGACCATCCATAATCGTGCAAATATTGATGACCTCACCCTATTGGGCAACAAACGGGCATTCAACCGAACGCTCGCCGATGTCGCCACTGAGGCTAGAAAGCACCTGAACCCCTTCTCCTTGCTGATGCTTGATGTCGACCGCTTCAAGGCGATCAACGACAGCCATGGGCATTTGACCGGAGACAAGGTGCTCAAGCACATTGCCAAAGCATTGCAGCAAGCGCTTGTTTGGCCAAAGGGTTGTTTCCGCTACGGTGGGGACGAGTTTGCCATTCTTCTTCCCTCCTGCAACCTCCAGCATGCCTATGGCGTGAAACAGGAGCTCGAGGAAGAGGTGAAGGCGATCAACCTCGAGGAGTTGGAGGGGAAAGAACTGTCCATCAGCATCGGTGTTGCCGAGTGGAGGGATGGTACCTCTCTTGAAGATTTGATACGCTTTGCAGATACTGCGCTCTACGAGCAGAAACGAAATCATTGAACCAAGGACTAGATGTGAAATCACCAGCCATACTCTTTCTCACTCACTCCCATTTCCATCCAGATGATGGGGAGTTGCAACTGTTTCACTCCCTGTATCCACACCTTGAGGTCACCACCCTCAAAGGAACAACGTACACAAGCGAGCAGCTGGCAAAGGCTGAGATCATCGTAGGGTTTCCCAAGCCGGAAGACCTGGTGCACGCCACCAGCCTGAGATGGCTCCATGCACCCAGCTCCGGGGTTACCCAGTATGCGGATAAAGCACTTTTCGCCAGAAAGGATGTTCTGCTTACCAATAGCTCGGGAACCTATGGAAAGCAGATAGCCGACCATATCATCGGCATGATCATCGCCTTCAACCACAACTTCTTCACCTACCACAACCAGATGAAAGAGAGAGTTTGGAAGAACATATTCCCATCCCACGATATCTGGGAGAGCACCCTCCTGATCGTCGGGCTTGGGGATATCGGGACCAACCTTGCCAAGCGGGCAAAGGCACATGGCATGCGGGTCTTGGCGGTAAAACGCACAGCCTCCGAGAAACCGAGTTGTGTGGATGCATTGAAAACCATCGACGAGTTGGACTCTTTGCTCGGCCAAGCCGATTATCTTGCCCTCTGCCCAGCCTATACCAAGGAGACAGAGCACCTGATCGATGCAAAGAGACTCTCCATGATGAAAAGCACAGCCTACCTGATCAATGTGGGACGGGGGGCCTTGGTCGATGAGCAGGCTCTCATCGAGGCATTGGAAACCAAGCGATTGGCAGGAGCAGGGCTGGATGTCACCCAGCTTGAACCGCTCCCTCCCACCAGCAAGCTCTGGAATCTGGAGAATGTGTTCATCACCCCCCATTCCAGCGGCCTCTCACCCAGTGATCCCCATCAGGTCTTCTCACTCTTTCTGAACAACCTGAGAAAATTTCTTCATGGCGAGCCGATGCAGAACCTGGTGGATTTCCAGAGAAAATATTAAGCAACTTTCAATTCCTATAACAATACTATTGTTTTGTATTTCTTTGAATATTTGGACCTTGCATTACTTTACTTGCCTACATCCCGATGCTAGTCTGTAGCTATGCAAGGGGGTGGGCACTGTGGCAGTTATCCTGGCCATCGATGATTCATTGACTGATCTCACCATGATTCAGTACATACTCTCCTCACATCAGGTCTTGGTTGCCAGTGATGGACAGCAGGGCCTGCAGATGCTATCCCGTCATCCTGAGACCGATCTCATCCTGCTTGACCTGCGGATGCCGGTAATGGATGGCTTCTCCTTCCTCGACAAAATGAGCTCCCTTGGGCTTGATACACCTGTCATCATCCTCACCAACAGCGAAGAGGTGGACAAGGAAATCCTCGGGCTGGACAAAGGGGCGGTGGACTTCATACGCAAACCCTTGAACTTCCAGGCGCTCAAGAAACGCATCGATGTTCAGCTGCGCCTTAAGCAGGCAACTGAACAGATCCGTCAGCACAACCGCCATCTTGAAGATCTGGTGCAGCAACGCACTGCAGAGATCCGCAGGACCAACGAGATAACCATCAACGCCTTGGTGAGACTGTTGGAAATACGCAACATCGAAACAAGCAACCACTCACGCCGTACCAAGATCATGATGCAGATGCTCTGCGAGGCACTCCAAAACCATCCTAAGGATGGATATCAATTATCGGAAAGGGATATTCAGGAGTTGGTGGAGACCGCACCCTTGCATGATATCGGCAAGGTGGGCATCCCTGACAACATTCTGCTCAAACCAGGCAGGCTTGAGCAGGCTGAGATTGTCATCATGCGCGAACATGTCCTCAAAGGTGTGGAAGCCCTCGACTACAGCCTTGAAACAGACGATGCAAAGATAAGCTTCATCGAGACAGCACGAGAACTCATTGCAAGCCATCATGAGTGGTTTGATGGTTCAGGCTATCCCAATGGGCTTGATCATGACAAAATTCCTCTCTCCGGTCGCTTGATGGCAGTTATTGATGTCTATGATGCACTGACCAGCAAACGGGTGTACAAGGAGGCGATGAGCCACAAGAAAGCCCTCGAGGTTATGCAAAGTGAAGCTGAGCGTCATTTCGATCCGGTCATATTCCAGACGTTCCTCTCCATTGCCGACACCATACACGATCAACTGAAACAAGACTAAGAGGTATTCATGAGAGCACTGACTCGCTTCTTGCTGCTCTTGCTCCTAACCCTAGGGTTTTCCTCCCTGCTGAGTGCTGCTACGCATGATTTGCAATTCACCGATGAGGAACAAGCCTTTCTTGCCGAGCATCCGGTCATCCGCATCGGCATCGACCCAAAATTCGTGCCCTTTGAGTTTCTCGATGATACGGGCAAACACATCGGCATCTCAGCTGGCTTTCTGGATCTTATCAGCAAAAGAACCGGCCTGAGCTTTGTCCATGACTCAAGCATTGGCTGGGTCGAATCGGTGCAACATGCACGCAATCGTGAAATAGACTTGCTGCCAGCAGTGGGATTCACAGCACAACGTTCACAATTTCTGACATACCTGGAGCCCTACCTCCACTTCCAGCGTTCCATCGTGGTACAGAAGAGCAATACCTCCTTCACCAGGTTTACCGACCTCTTTGGAAGGCAAGTCGCCGTGCAAAAGGACAGCAGTCACGAAGGGTTTCTCACCGACTACCCAGAAATTGCCCAACGCCTGTACGAGACGGTCGAGGAAGCCTTGCTTGCCGTCAATCGTGCTGAGGAAGTGGCATTTGTCGGCAATGAGGCAACCAGCATCTACCTCAGCAGGCAACTCGGGCTCACCGAACTGAGATTCATCCCTATTACGGAAGGAGGAGTCCAGAACCTGCACATGGCGGTCCGCAGCGACTGGCCGCATCTTGCTTCCATCCTGCAGAAAGCCCTCGATTCCATCACGGAAGCTGAGCAATCTGAAATCCTGTCACGGTGGATCCGGTATGAGTCGGATGTGGACTACACCCCCTATGTCAGAATTGCCGTTACACTTTTGATCATCCTTTTCTTGGGGTTCAGCCTCTCCTCTTTCTGGATTTCACGCCTTCGCATGGCCATCAAGGAGAAGGACCTTGCCCAGCGGCAAGCACAGGCCGCGGACCAAGAGAAGAGCAAGTTTCTCGCACGCATTTCTCACGAGATCCGTACCCCGCTCAACGGGATACGTGGGATGAGCTACCTCTTGGAAAAGACCCAGCTTGATGCAAACCAAAGACGGTATGTCAAAAGCATCGGAGCGACAACACAGACGATGCAGACCATCATCAACGACATCCTGGAATTCTCCAGGCTCAGTGAAGACCGCATCATCCTTGAGCGCGTTCCCTTCTCCCTCGATGATGTGTTGGAGAATTGTGTTTCCATCGTCTCCTACCTCATCAGACAGAAAGGGCTCAAGTTCTCCATCAGTGAAGAAGAGCAGGTGCCTCACCACTATCTCGGGGACCCCACCCGAATTGCCCAGATTCTCATCAACTTGCTGAACAATGCCGTAAAGTTCACCGAAGAGGGCTCTGTTGAGCTGATCATCTCCTCGGTCCAACAGAGAGACGAGGAGTACCTACTCTCATTCTCGGTGAAGGACAGCGGCATCGGAATGAGTGAAGAACAACTGGCTACCATCTTCCAACCCTTTGTCCAGGCCAATGAGACGATCAGCCGCAGGTTCGGAGGATCGGGTCTGGGCCTCTCCATCGTCAAGGGTTTGGTGGAGAAAATGGGTGGAACCTTAACGGTTGGCAGCATCCTTAACAAAGGCAGCACCTTCACTGCCACCATTCCCCTCAGTGTTGATACAAAAGGCATTGAAGCTGAGCTACAGAAGAGAAGTGCCATCGATTTCTCACAGCTCAAGGCCCTGCTGGTCTTGCATGACCGGCAGCTGAGTGAGCGTGTCGCAACGCTGTTTGGGGAGTATGACCTCACCTTCGAAGGGGTCACCTCCGCTACTTTGGCCACCAAAGTTCTGGAACAAGAACACTCCTTCGACCTGGTGGTGGTCGAGCACCAGCTGCACAGCACTGAACACCAGAAACTCTACGCGACCATCAAGAAGCATCCGAAACTGTTGGTCTTTGTCCACGAGGACAGACAAGCTGAAGAGGAAGTAAGTGCCGATCTCATCCTACCCCTGCCGGTGATAAACTCAGTGATCCTGAATGCCCTCTTGCAGCTCTTCGGCAGAGGCTCAGCGGATAAGACGGAACAGTCTCCCAAAAAGAGGACGCTTCCATCACAACACTTTGGGATACTGGTGGTGGAGGATAACCCAACCAACCAGATCATCGCAAAGGAGTTGCTCGAGCAAGCCGGCAATCAGGTGATCATAGCCTCAAATGGCAAAGAGGGGTATGAGACCTTCCTCAAGGAGGAGGCAAGGATACACCTGATCCTGATGGACCTGCATATGGATGTGATGGATGGGTATGAGTCCAGCAAGCTCATCAGAGCGAAGAATGCAGGGGTGCCCATCCTGGTCACCTCTGCAGATCTGATGGACTCGGTGAGAGAGCAGTGCGAAAGCATCGGGATTAACGAGCTGATCGGAAAACCTTACAATCCTGAGGAGTTGCTGAGTGCTATCCAACGGCTTGCCGGTGCATATCAGAAGCCAATGAGCTCTTTGCCTGTCCTTGATGTATCGGTTGGCGTACGAAATGTAGGGGGAGACAAAGAGCTTTACGCCAAGATACTCACCTCATTCATCCAAGAGAGTGAGGCGTTGCTCAGCGAGCTGGAATCTGAGCATGAGCGTACGCTCATTGCTGAGCTTGCCCATAAAGCCAAAGGCAGCTGTGGCTCCATCGGAGCACTGGGTGCCCAGAAACTCTCAAGCAATCTGCAAAAGCAGGCAGAGGATACTCAGCAGGAGTTCGACCAGAGCCTCCTCACTGCCTTGCAACAGCAGCTGAGACAAGTCATCGAGGAGGCAAAACGGTACTGCTCACAAACGTGAGACAAGAAACAGGTCCGTCAGCTGGGAAATCTTTTCAACATTGGTCTGGTAGAGGAAGTGGGTACCGTCCAGTATCTTGTACTGTGCATGTTCTCCTATCCTTTCCAGATGCTGCATCTGGTATTCAATCGGGGTGATAGGAAGCATCGGATTGGGCTTCTCGTAGGTATCGGATGCGATGAGTTTCAGATAGGGCACCTGTGGGGGATACGGCACACGCATGACCTCTTCAATCGATTCGGAAGTATTGCCCATCTGAGCAAGCAAGGTCCTGTTTACGGAGAACCCGGCAAACGCCAGCATGTCACGAACCTCCTGCTCCGTGTACCCCAAAGCAACAGTTGCATCAACGTTGGTGACCAGTGGCCCGAGCAGGCTGGTGAGGCCCAGATCCTGTTGCACCCTGGCAATCGGAAGCACAGCTTTCACAAATGCGGGCATCGGCGCAGAGAAAGCTGTTGAAGTGCCGTCCAAACTGATGATCGCCTCGACCTCTTCAGGATGCAAGGAGGCATACAGCTCGCTGTAGGCGCTGGAAATGGAATGGCCCATCAGCACATAGGGGCCCGAAAAGCCCCCCTTCGCAAGGGCTGTCCGTATCTCTTGCACATAATTGGCACTGCTTCTCTGTCGCTCGGTGGTGGAGCTGAAGCCTACTCCGAAGTATTCAACCACCACCACGGTGTACTTCTCGCCCAGAGCGCGCATCAAGGGGCCAAAATCCGCACTGGGCAGCGCTACTCCCATTCCAGGCAGCAACACGATGGTCTTCTCCCCTTCTCCCTGTGAGTACAGGTGCATGGTACCGTCAAAGACCTCGACAAGCTGTCCGTAGGGTTCGATCCGTTCGTAGCGTTGGCGGAAATAGGTGGCATGCAGTATCGATGCGATAAGCAATACCAAAACGAAGGCGGTAAACACCCATAGCAAAAACCTCAGTACATTCTTCCCTCGCCTACGCATAGCACGCTCCCTCTCGATCAGCTACAAAAAGTATAGGGGAGAATGGAGATTCTGCCTAGAATGATTCAATTCAAGAAGAATAAAAGAGACAAAGACGAAAAGGGCTGGATTGCTCCAGCCCATCGAGAACATGGTGGTGAAACGCTTACTTGTCTGCTGCCATTTCAGGATTTCGGGTATTCCAGTCAGACCAGGCAGGGGTTGCCCAGTTCTTGGCAACTCGCAGAGCCTTCTTGTCCGCAGCATCACCGGTGATCTTCACCGTAGACTCGTTCATTGCCCAGCGGTCATCCGAGGTACCGGCAAGCCCTTCACGCCACTGGCCTTGTACATAGTATCGGCCGAAGGTAGCCATTTCAGCGTTCTTCAAGGTGAGCTTCACCGGTTTGGCGAGAGCGAACTCCTGCTTCACATGGTAAGGATAGTTCTCAAACGGACCGTAGGAGGCAACCTCGCCATCCCTGGATTTCGAGTAGTCGATGTAGACATGATAGAAACCTTTGAGCGTGTACTCCCCTGCAGGTACATTCTCAGCAAAGTAGAAGGAGTCGAGGCGACTCTCCGCATCGAAGTTCTTGAACGGAACTACATTTCCGTTTGCATCCACCACCCAAGGAGCCCAACCGGTGGCATTGGTATTCGACAGCGAAGTGGACGATCCATCGGCCTGGAGCATACCTGCCTCCACTACCAGCATGGATGATTGGGGAGAGAGCGGATTGGTTGCCAACGGGAAGAATGAGGCAAGGGACATACAACCGGTGAACACCACTATGATAACCAAGGACAGGGTGAGGGCGCGTGCTTTTTTCATGGGACCTCCAAATTGGTATCTTCATCTCCATCGTAGAGGTGCCCAGAATGAGAAGTCAACAGCGCACTAGTTGCTGTAAACGATTTTTCTTGGAGGAACCTCACCGGATATCTGAGTTAAAGAGTTGCTTAAACACCAGACTTTCATATAGACTATCATCAATATGATAAGAAGGAGCACCCGATGAAGCACAAACACCAGGATATCGGCTTTTTCGAACGCAATCTCTCTGTATGGGTCCTTGCCTGCATGGCAGTGGGAGTACTGATTGGACTGAAGGTGCCGCAGATACCAGCTTGGCTCTCCACCTTCGAGTATGCCAATGTCTCAATCCCTGTTGCAATTCTCATCTGGTTGATGATCTACCCCATGATGCTCAAGGTTGACTTTGAGAGCGTCAAGGAGGTTGGCAGGAATCCCAAAGGCTTGGTGGTTACGTGGGTGACCAACTGGCTCATCAAACCCTTTACCATGTACCTGATCGCACTCTTTTTCTTCACGGTAGTTTTTCGGCCGTTCATCGGGCAAGAACTCTCAAGGGCCTATCTGGCAGGAGCGGTTCTGCTTGGGGCAGCCCCCTGCACCGCTATGGTCTTTGTCTGGAGCCATCTGACAAAGGGAAACCCGGCCTATACCTTGGTCCAGGTGGCCACCAACGACCTGATTATCCTTGTCCTCTTCGTACCCATCGTTGCCCTGCTTCTGGGTATCAGCGGGATCAGCATCCCTTGGATGACCTTGGCACTCTCCGTTGTGCTCTTTGTCGTCATACCCTTGGGTGCAGGGTGGCTCAGCCGAACCCTGATCACCAAGAAACGGGGTCTCGATTACTTTGAGAAGCAATATATTCCACGTTTCAACAATGTGACGATCATCGGCCTCTTGTTGACCCTGATCATCATCTTCTCCTTCCAAGGACAAACCATCGTGGATAATCCGGCGCACATCCTCCTGATCGCAATCCCCCTGGTTTTGCAAACTGTCCTCATCTTTCTGGTAGCCTATCTTTGGGCAAAGGCTTGGAAACTACCCCACGATGTAGCAGCCCCGGCTGGGCTCATCGGGGCCTCCAATTTCTTTGAGCTGGCTGTTGCGGTGGCAATCTCGGTCTTCGGCTTGCAAAGCGGGGCAACGCTTGCCACGGTGGTGGGAGTATTGGTGGAAGTTCCGGTCATGCTTGCCCTTGTGAACGTTGCCAACAGAACCAAATCCTGGTTTCCTGCCTAGAGATCCATCAAGGCATCAAGATGATCGAGCAGGACGGAGATCCTTTCCAAAATGTCTTCCTGCCCGATCCCCTGCACTACAGCCGCTACATTCTCCTCAAAATCACGGGGAAGGATGAGGCAGGTGTGCTTGGCCCACCCGACCAGACGCTTCTCCCCCGGATGTGTCTGCCGGTTGAGGGCAAAAAGCACATCGAAATAGCTGGCTAGCAGGGCACTGGTGCGGTGGGCGACACTGACCAGATCATTGCGATCGAGTGCATGTTTTATCTGCTCATAATAAGAAGCGGTAAGCTTGCTTCGCAGCAAGGGATGGTTCTTGGCTATGATGGCCCGGGCCAAAGCTTCGGGGTATGGGGTTGCCAATTGCTTCTGCAAATCGGCAAATCGGTTGTGGGGGTCAAAGAGAATCTGGCTTGTCTTCAGATTGTGGATGAAAGCCGTAGTGTAGCCGACCCGAGCCTGGCAATCGATCCACACCTGCCTGACCTCATCCTCTGCCCAAGAAAGAGAACGGTACATGAGGTCGGCGTAGGTTCCGTCGGTGAGCAGCAGCTCATCCCCTTCACCGAAATAGTCATTGCCCACCTCTGCTTCAGTGGCGAATCTCTGGGCAATCTCTCTTCGTATCTTTAGGGGAAGCGGCTTTTCTGCATAGAGATAGAGATCCCAGTCAGAGAGGGTATCACTGCCCAATCCAGTTCTCGACCCGGAAAGCACCAGTGCTTCAAGGCCTTTTTGAGCTTTCAACTCTTCAATCAATGCCTGTATCATGGGTGTCATCATGCCAAAATCAAAAGAGAATGGATAGGTCACCATCCGCTATAGAGTTTGGAAAGCAAATCATACCGCCCGCTGACTTCACACTTTGCATAGATGGCCCGATTGTGGTTTGCCACCGTCTTGGGAGAAAGGGAGAGCTGGGCACCAATTTCCTTGTCGCTCAAGCCTTGGGCAATGAGCAGCAGCACCTCAGTCTCACGTTTAGAGAGTGCTTTTTGCCGGGCATACTGCCGGACGGCAAACGAATCTGATTTCCTCTGGGGATGCTCCATCTCCTCCAAGACCGCCGCCAATCCACTGCGAACGTGCTCGATCCGTGAACCAAGGAGCTCCTTGTCATGATTGAGCACAGATTCGATGATGGCCAGCAACACTTCGGGCCGAAAGGGTTTGGTAAGGTAACGCATCGCCCCCTCGCGCAGCGAGTCGATCTTCTCTTCCACCGAATCCCGTGCGGTGAGAAAAATCAGAGGAATGGGAGCCTCCTTGAATCTGGCCTTCACCTCCTTGAGAAACGCATGGCCGTCCATCCTGGGCATCATCACATCACAGATGATCAGGTCCACATGCTCATCCTTCAGAAAAGCAAGGCCCTTGGAGGCATCTTCAGCAAGCAGCACACGATAGCTCTTGGCCAAGATAGAATGGATGTACCATCTGAGGTCTGCATGATCTTCCACCACCAGCAAGGTCGGAAGGTCGCTGCCTTCCTGCTGTTCATCAACCCGAAGATGAGAGAAGTCGGAGAGGAAGAGCTGTGCAAGCGTGGCACTTGAAGCCATTTGTTCAACATGCAGTGTTTCCACCAAGGAGGGGGGGAAGCTTAGGGTAAAGGTGCTTCCGTTCCCTTCACAGCTTTCCAGCAGCACCTCTCCCCCATACTCATGCATGATATGTCGGACCAAGGGCAACCCCAAGCCCGTCTGCAGGCTCACCTTCTCATCGGCGATGATCTCAAACTGCTCGAAAATCCGGCTCTGCTCCTCTTTGGGTATCCCAATGCCGGTATCCACAACCGAAAGCAGCAGACCACCCTGCTCATTGGGAGACACCTTCACCGTTATCCTTCCCCCGGAACGGGTATATTTGAGTGCGTTGGAGAGCAGATTCATCAAAAGCGACTCAAAATCCTCCTGATTCACCAACAGAGCCGGGGAGAAGCCAAATCGGCTCTCTTCCATACATAGGGTCAGCTCACGATCACGGGCAATCGGCTCAAACTCTGCAATGATGAGACGAATGGTTGCAAGCAAGGGCAATGGAACAGTAACCTTCGAATAAGGGGTATGCTCAAGACGCAACAGCTGGTTTACCAATCGCAAAAGGGTAAGACTGTTTCGTTCAATAGCCTGCAACACCGCGTCGGCACTCTTGAGCGAGGGGCCGTAGGAACCTTGCCTGAGCTGTCGGACCAAGCCAAGGATGATGGTAAGCGGAGTCCGGGTCTCATGACTCATGGAGAGAAAAAACTGGGTACGCGCATTGGCAACCCGTTCCAACTCCTCCTGTTTCTGCTTGGAAGCCTGCTCCTCATCCCTGAGATGGTTGTAGCGGTTGGCGGTTGCCAATGAAAAAAGAATGGCTTGGAGCGAGAGACCTATGGGTTGGTTGTACTGCATCAAAAACTGGGTGAAGGCCTGATGGGAACGCATGAAGGGAAAGATGTTGAGCGCATTCACACTGGTGACAAAGGCCGGGGGAATGAAAGCGATGAGCAGAATCAACGCTTCCTTGTGCATCCATTTCATGCAACGGATGATGGTATAGAGAAAGAGAGCGTTGGTATAGAACACAAACAGCTCGCGGATGAAGTTGAGCAGTGCATGCAAGAACGGATGCCCAGACAACTGCTTCAGGACAAGGAAAAGGAGGGTATATCCGGCTATGAGCAGGATGTTGACCTTGTTGAACATGCTAAGGCGCCGATCATGCTCTGCGATGGCAAACAGCTGTTCAAAGAAGAGGAGAAACGTGATGAACAGGGTGTGGGTGATGAGTGTCACTCGGTTGTAGGTAAGGTATAGGAAGAACCGGTCATAGGTGGAGAAGGTTTGCAGGATTGCCAGTAAAGCCATGATGATGCAAAAGTAGAGAAAGATCGGTTCTTTGGTGGAAATGGCCAGAAACAGTGTATAGCAGAGCAGACCAAGCAACACCCCAAGTGCCAGGACTCCGATGACAAACGCAACACTGTCGGTGGAGGCATATTTGGGAACAATCAGATTTGCAGCGGGGAGGAACGAAGGGACGAATGCGAACAGCAGACAGATAAGGAACACCCTCTTTGCTGAGAAGACTCTGCTTGCAACAGGTGGGGACATGCGTTCTCCTCCCTGAGACAGGGACATTCTAGCAGAGTGCAAAGCTCGCCGTAAAGAGTTGGGCTTGGGCAAGGGTGCCATGCAATTGAATTCTATGATGATACTTAGTATCATATAGAACATACTATGGATATAGTGGTGAGTCATTTTTGTTGGGAAACGAACAAAATGCTTCCATAAGAACAACAAGACACGGATGTTTGCAAGTAATTGTTTTTTGTAATTAGAATTGCGATACAACTCAAGATACTTTCAACCTGGCAATTTTCTTCTGAACGCATCAGAAATTTCCTTGAATTTGTTGCAATTTGTTGTATGATGGTGGTACACCCAAAGGAAGGACACCCCTTCCGGCCCTTTTTGATGTCCGAACCTACCGGCATTTCCTACAGAGCCAGGAAGCAAAAGTCCCCTTTTGTCCGTATTCTGAAGGAGGAACTCCATGGATATCATCGGAACTTCCCTGAAACGCGTCGATGCATTCGACAAAGTGACAGGCAAAGCTAAATACACCCCGGACCTGATCCCTCCCCACGCCCTGGTGGCAAAGGTGCTGCACAGCACCATCGCCAACGGCTGGGTGAAGGAGTTTGATCTCTCTGAAGCTTGGAAGGTGGAAGGCGTGGTGGATATCGTCACCTGCTTCGATGTGCCGGACATCCAATTCCCCACAGCCGGCCACCCTTGGTCGACAGATCCCAAGCACCAAGACATAGCCGACCGCAAGCTGCTCAATGCACGTGTTCGCTGCTATGCCGATGACATTGCTGCGGTTGTAGCAGAGAATGAGATTGCCGCTGAAGAGGCAGTGAAGAAAATCAGGGTTACCTATGAGGAGTTCACCCCCATTCTTACCATGGAAGATGCCATGAAGGAAGGGGCCATCTCCATCCATGAGGAAAGACCGAACAATGTTGTGGTGAAAAGCAACTATGAGATTGGGTCTTTTGAAGAATCCATCAAGGAAGAGGGCCTGACCAAGGTTGTCGGCGATTATGAAACCCCGATCGTAAGCCACTGCCACATTGAGAGCGCCAACTCGTTTGCCTACATGGAAAGCGGCAAGATTGTTGTGGTGAGTTCCACCCAGATCCCTCACATTGTGCGCAGAGTCTGCTCACAAGCCTTGGGCCTCGGGTTCGGCGACATCCGCATCATCAAGCCGTACATCGGCGGAGGGTTCGGCAACAAGCAGGATGCGCTCACCGAACCGCTGAACGCCTACCTGACCACCCGAGTGGGTGGCCGGCCTGTAGTGCTTGCCTATACCCGTGAGGAAACGTTCGCTTGCACCCGCACCCGTCACGCCATGAAGTTCCACATCGAAAGCTATGTCCGCAAGGATGGTTCTTTTGCCGCACGCTCGATCAAGGCCTATTCCAACCAGGGCGCCTATGCATCCCATGCCCATGCCTTGGTTGCCAATGCTGTGAACGGCTTTCGGATGATGTATCCGGTGGGAGCCATCAAGGGTGAGGCGTACACCGTCTACACCAACATGGCCACCGCCGGTGCTATGCGCGCCTACGGCATCCCCCAGATCGGGTTTGCTTTGGAAGCCCATGTGGATGACATTGCCAAGCAGACAGGACTCGACCCCTTGAAGCTGCGCACCCAGAATATGATGAAGCTTGGCTATGTCGACCCCTTGACGACCATCACCTGCCACTCCACTGGCTTGGATGAGTGCATCCAGCGTGGTGAGCAGTATCTCTCCTACACCAAGAAGCGGAAGGAGTATGCCAAACAGACCGGCCCGATCCGCAAGGGTGTGGGTATGGCAATCTTCTGCTACAAGACCGGCGTCTACCCCATCAGTCTTGAAACCTCTGCGTGCCGTATGGTGCTCAACCAGGATGGCTCGCTGCAGATGCAGATTGGTGCTACCGAAATCGGACAGGGTGCTGACACCGTCTTTGCCATGATGGCTGCCCAGACCATCGGTCTGACAGTGGATAAGATCCACGTGGTCAGCAAGCAGGATACCGATGTCACCCCCTACGATACGGGTGCCTATGCATCAAGACAGACCTATGTCTCGGGCATGGCAGTGAAGAAAACCGCCGAGTCCTTCAGAAGGAAGCTGCTCGAGTTCGCCGGCTTCATGCTCAAGAAAGATCCCTGGGATCTGGACATCAAAGAGAACTACATCGTCCACACCAACAAGAATGAGCATCTGCTCTCCGTTGCCGATGTTGCCATCGAATCCTGTTACAGCCTGACCAACTCCACCCATATTGCAGCCGAGGAGTCCCACCACTGTACGGACAACACCTACTCCTTCGGGGTCTGCTACACCGAGCTTGAGGTGGATATCCCGATGTGCCAGATCAAGATTCTGGACATCATCAACATCCACGACTCGGGCAAGATCATCAACCATCAGACCGCTACCGGCCAGGTGCACGGTGGAATGAGCATGGGTCTTGGCTACGGCATGTACGAGCATCTGAAGTTCGACCCGAAGACCGGAAGAATGCTCAACGACAACCTGCTGGACTACAAGCTCATGACCGCCATCGACACTCCTGAACTGCATGCAGACTTTGTGGAGACCGATGACCCGACCGGGCCTTATGGAAACAAGTCACTCGGTGAGCCTCCCACGATTCCCGTGGCCCCTGCCATCAGAAACGCGGTGCTCAATGCGACGGGAGTTGCTATCAATGCAATTCCGCTCCACCCTGAACGGCTGTTTGATGCGTTCACCGAGGCTCAGCTGATTTAAGAAAGGAAGTAGTGTATGTATAACTTTGGAACCATCTATGAAACCACCTCCGTTGAAGATGCCCTGCGCCTGAAGAAGGAACATCCCCAGGCCCACTTCCTTGCCGGTGGCAGTGATATCCTGATCAAGGTCAGGGAGGGAAAGCTTGCAGGCTGCGATGTGATCAACATCTATAATCTCGATGAGCTTCGCGGCATCTGTCTTGAAGAGGATGGCTCGATCCTCATCAGACCGCTGACCAGCTTCACCGATGTGGCGATGCACCCAATCATCAAGCAGTACATTCCGGTACTCGGTGAAGCGGTGAACCAGATAGGAGGACCTCAGGTCCGCAATATCGGTACCATCGGCGGCAACATCTGCAACGGGGTAACCAGTGCAGACAGTGCCACCACCCTCAAGGCCTACGATGCAATGTTGGAAATCTCCAGCATCGACGGTACAAGGATCCTCCCCTATGGCCAGTTCAATCTTGGGCCGGGAAAGGTGGATCTTCGCGAAGGAGAGCTCTTGTGCGGGATTCGCATCAGCAAAGAGAGCTACGAGAAGACCTATGGCCACTACATCAAGTATGCAATGCGCCGCGCCATGGATATCGCAACACTCGGGTGCTCGGTGAACGTCACCCTCAGTGAGGACAAGAAAACCGTCAAACGGCTGCGAATCGCCTTCGGCGTGGCAGCGCCCGTCCCCATCCGATCCACCACCGCTGAAGCGAGTGCGAACGGCCATGCAGTGAATGAGGCTCTGCTTGAACAGGTAAGCGTGGGGGCCCTCGCTGATGTGAATCCGAGAACCAGCTGGCGTGCTTCCAAGGAGTTCCGCATGCAATTGGTCAAGGAGATGGCAAAGCGGGCAACGAAGGCTGCGATAGAAAAAGCAGGAGGTACCATCAATGGCTAAGAAAGACATTACGTGCACCGTAAACGGCAAGGTGCGAACCTATAGTGTGGATGTCAGGGAGTCGCTTTCTGATATGCTCAGAGGCCAGGCAGGACTTGATAGCATCAAGCACGGTTGCGATGTGGGTGAGTGCGGTGCCTGCACCGTCCTGATCGATGGAAAGCCGTTCAACTCCTGCATCTACATGGCGATCTGGGCACAGGGCAAGGATATCGTGACGCTGGAAGGTCTGAGTGATACCAAGGGTGCCATCAGCGACATCCAACAGGCCTTCATCGACGAAGGAGCTGTCCAGTGCGGCTTCTGTACCCCCGGTTTCATCATGGCCTCGATTCCCATCATTTCCAGTGAGACAGAAGCGAGCAGAGAGGAGATCAGAAGGCAGATCTCCGGCAACCTTTGCCGCTGCACCGGGTATGAGAACATCGTCAATGCCATCGAGAAGACCCAGAAGAAGCGCATTGCCGAGAAGAAGAGCAAGTAAGACAAGCTTCATAGCTCATACATACAACGGGATTGCCGATGGCAGTCCCGTTGTTTCGTTTCCCATCACTCACCATTGATTCACGTGCAAACACAGCAAGAGGGGCAATCGTGTTTACAGCTCCTCTTGCTTGTGTGGCTTCCCATCGTTAAGCTACGGGAAAATGAGGAGCACCTATGCGCATAGCCATCTACGGAGCGGGATCTTTGGGAACGGTACTTGGCTCATACCTGGCCAAGGCAGGCGTTGCTGTTGACCTATACAGCCGCAATGAGGAGCACATCCATGCCCTGAGGAAAGATGGGGCGACGGTAGTAGGAAAGGTGCAGCTGAAACAGCAGGTGCAAGCATTCCTTCCCTCAGGGATGCACGGCCTTTATGACTGCATATTCCTGTTGACCAAACAGCTGGAGAACCAGAAGGTTGCCTCTTTCCTCAAACCATTTCTTGCAGAGGATGGCATCCTGTGCACCATGCAAAACGGCCTGCCCGAACCCTTGCTGGTGGAGATTCTGGGCAAGGACAGGGTCTGTGGTTGTGCTGTTGGCTGGGGAGCAACCCTCCTGGGTCCTGGGGTTGCTGAACTTACCAGCGAACCCGACACCCTCTGTTTCAGCCTGGGCCTGCCTTTTCCAGGCAGGGAGGAACGACTGGGTGAGATCGCAACAATCCTTGGGCAGATGGGTGAGGTAACCATCGAGCAGAACTTCATCGGAGCCCGCTACTCCAAGCTGTTGATCAATGCAGCCTTCAGCGGGACAGCTACTGCACTGGGAACCACCTTCGGAAGGGTTGCACAGGATAAGCAGGCCAGGCGTATCGTCCAGCTGGTGATGAAAGAGTGCCTCGATACCGCCAAGGCTGCAGGAGTCAAGATTGAGCCTGTCCAAGGCAAGGATATCGCAAAGCTGTTCGATTATCACTCCCCGTTCAAGCGCATGATAAGCTTCGCCCTCATTCCCCTGGCCATGAAGAAGCATGCCTCGCTCAAGCCAAGCATGCTGCAGGATATCGAGAAGGGAAAACCATGCGAGGTGGATGCCATCAACGGTGTCTTGGGTGAGGAAGCAAAGAAGGTAGGCGTAGCCACACCGGCAAATGGAAAGGTGCTGGAGGTAATCCATCGCATTGAGAAGGGCGAATTGAGAGCAGATTGGGAGAATCTTGGGCTCTTTTCTTCCCTCTTTGCAAAATAAGTCGGGTTTTGTGCCCAGTGCATTGACTATTTGCGAAATTCCCCCTACGCTGAGGGAGCTTAGACTTTGTGTTCCTTTTTGTTCCCGATCCTATCTTTGTAGCCATGCTGCTGTTGTTCCATGCACTTCTGACGGGTAATCGATCGAAACTGTACCAAACTCCTAAGACACCCACAGAAAGCAGGCACAGACCTGCGCAAGGAATTTATCATGGCAAAAAAAATCTATGTTGGAAACATGAGCTATCAGACCACCGAGGAAGCCCTCTACTCTCTCTTCGCACAGTATGGCGAAGTAATGAGCGCAAGGATCATTTTCGATCGCGACACCAATCGTCCCAAGGGCTTTGCCTTTGTTGAGATGCAGGATGACAGTGCAGCAGTAGCTGCTATCAGCCAGCTCGACGGCCAGGAACTCGACGGTAGAAACCTCAGAGTCAACGAAGCTATCGCAAAAGAAAGAACCGAACGCAGACCTTCCTACAACAACAGGTATTAATCTCCGACAACACAGCAGCAAGGGGGCCCGGAAGGGCTCCTTTTTTTGCGTCTGCAAAGGTCCTGAATCAGGACAGTCTGCCCGGTGCTCTCTCCAATAGCATCCTATTGTTATCTCCAATAAGTATGATATAATCATACTTGTCGGAGGTAACAATGCTTAAGACTCGTGATATAGTCATGTATAAATTGAGAGACTATGCCTCTCCAAAAGCAAAGATTACCCAGATGCTGAAGAAAGGGGAACTCCTGCAAATTTGCCGTGGAGTATACAGCACATCCCAGGATGACCCCAGATTTCCCGTAGCTTCCATGATATACAGCCCCAGCTATATCTCCTTCGAAACAGCATTGGCATATTACCAAATGATACCGGAACATACTTTTGCCATAATGAGTGCCGGTTTCCGGCTGAATAAGGAAAAGTATTATGACACGCCCTTCGGCCGGTACAGTTTTCACTATATACCGGAATCTGTCTTTCCTTGGGCTTTGAGCCCAGAGCAAGAACTTGGGTATGGCTTCCGACTTGCCACCAAGGAAAAGGCTCTCTGCGATACTCTGTACAAGATCAGGGGGGTTTCGAGCAGAAAAGCAATAAGCGATTTGTTGTTTGAAGATCTGAGAATGGATAACTCTGAGCTGCTTGCACTGGAATGGTCCACCATCAAAGAGCTTGTCCCACTCTATCACAGCACTACGCTCAACAGCTTGCTTCGCTGGAAGGAGAAAGAAGACAGATGAATCAAGAAATCAACAAGATGCTCAGCACATACGCCTTGGGTACCCACATCAATGCAATACATGCCCTCAAGGAAATAATCCAAGCATTGACACTTCACACCCTTTCAAAAACAGATTTCTTTTCCCATGCAGCCTTTTATGGGGATACTGCTCTCAGGATTTTCCATGGCTTGGATCGTTTTTCTGAGGATATGGATTTTTCCTTGAAAACGAAGGATGAATATTTCAATTTGGAAACATATCTCCCTGCCATCGAACAAGGATTGAATTCCTATGGATTGGAAATGAGTGTGCTATCCAAGAAAAAGCAGTACAGTTCAAATGTCCAGTCAGCATTTCTCAAGGCCAATACGGTTATTCACTTGGTCAAGATTACTGCAATGGCGCCCCCGTTATCAGGAATTCCAAATAATGCATTGATAAAGATCAAAATTGAAGTTGATACAAATCCTCCAGGGGGTGCCGAGTATGAACGAAAATTCCAGCTTCTTCCACAACCCTATTCGGTCTTGGTATTTGACAGGCCATCCCTGTTTGCGGGGAAACTCCATGCTTTGCTTTGCAGGAATTGGAAACAACGTGAGAAAGGACGGGATTTCTATGACTATGTCTGGTACCTGACAGAAGGAATTCCTGTCAACATCCATCATCTTGAGCAGAGAATGCGACAATCAGGGCATTGGTGCATGGAAGCTCCGCTTACCTTGGAACTGGTAAAGAATAAGCTTCTCACTCGTTTTGACTCGCTTGATTTCCAAGCAGTAAAACAGGATGTGAACCCATTCATTCCCAATCCCTCGGTCTTGGATATCTGGGACAAGGAGTTCTTCTCTGCAATCACCAGAGATCAATTGAAAGGGAATTAGGCCATTTTCAACGTATGACGGGGACCCAGGAAACGTTTTTTGCTCTGCCATATACTGGAAGAAGCGCACTTTGCGAAGTTTCACTCATTCTAGCAAGCGCTTCCTCAAACCCCTGTCAGATACCGATACAAACTCTCCTCTACCCGCTTCTGCATCCTGAACCACATGGCAACAATGGGCCGCTTTCCCCGCGTGCCTGTCAGCTTTTCACGCAACTCCTTCCTTAGGAACGTCATATCGCCCATATAGTAGAAAGAAAGCCCCTCATCATCATGTTTCTTCACGAAGAGAGGAAGACGCAAGCCCGACTCCTGCTGCAAGTCCATGGCCTTCACTTCCGGAGAACTGAGGTCACGTCCATGCTTCGTCTCCCACGCAAACTCTTCAGCTGAGAGAAAACTATCCTTGTAGTTGATGCCCGGGTCGATGGAAGCCTCATCCTTTTCCAACGTGACGAAAATCGGACAGACCTGCAGATCCTTATGGTAAACATATCCCCCGATATTCAAAGGCACCATATCCTTTTGCCATCCAAGCAGCAGCAAGGCCTCCGCTCTGGTATACTTTCCGTACAGGTAGAGATCGTGACGAAGGCGGCTCTTCTGGTCGCGCGCTTGGAATTGGAGTGCTGAGAATGCAAGCAGGTCTTCCAGATGCCTGCGATAATCCAGCCCTTCTGTAAGCAATCCTCTGAAATCCGGATGCATCCCGAGCACTCCTTCTTCAAGAATTACATAGTTCAGGTTCCCATGATCGGCCTTGTCACGGTCGCGGAAGAACCCGTTGGAGAGGATGCGAAGTGCTGATGTGAGATCCTGCTCATCAACTACATATGATGCGTAGGTCTCCTTGATAACGTCTCGGACATCATCCAATGAGAAGACCCGATCACCTGCTGAGAGAAGCAACGTAAGGATGGTCAGCTCATAGGGGCGCAACCCCTTGCCTAGTATTTTGCTCAGAAACAAGAGGCTCTGCATGTGCTTCGGGGAGAGCAAGGGCAAGGTTTTCTCCACTTTATGGAGAAAATGGCGATAGCTGCCGGCATACTCTACAAAGAGCAGGGCTGAGATGGCATCGGTCTTGGCAAAATCCACCAGGGAAGGAACCCTTCCCACCCTTGCTTTCATCTTCAGGTACTCTTCCTTGAGAAAAGCCAGCTTGGTGAAATTGGCATTGTCGATGGAAGCAAAGATCTCTTGCCGCGCGACTCGTTCAAAGTCGATCGTGGACACGCCGGGAAGGCCAAGGCTCCCACCGCTGAGATAGCGGCGAAGCTCATCCTTCTCATACGTATAGGCACCAAACAATGCGATCGGAATGAGAAAATTATTCTGATAGTTGCCGATGAAGTCGATGACCGTCACAAACTTCTTGCCTGCACACTTCCTCAAGCCTCTTCCGAGCTGTTGGACAAAGACGATGGCAGACTGGGTTGGCCTGAGCATGATTATCTGGTTGAGGATGGGGATGTCTATGCCTTCATTGAGAATATCAACGGCAAGCACATACTGCAGGTGGTCGCTGCGATCGGAGGCCAATGCATCCAGGACTTTGGTCCGAGTCTGGTCATCATCCTGCCCGCTCAGGGCGCGTGTCCTGTAGCCCAAGACGTTGAGCTTATCGGACAACTCCTTGGCCTCATCAACCCGACTGCAGAAAATCAGTCCTCGCCGGTTCTCTTTCTTCAATGAGTAGCGTTCCAATACCTCCCCGATCCTCAGTACCCGCTCATCGGCAACCAAGGTGGAGAAGGCAGTGGCATCTTCCACGGTCTTTCCATCGATGGTCAGATCCTTCACTCCAAAGTAGTGGAAAGGAGCGAGCAAGTTTGCCTCAAGAGCCTGTTTGAGCCGTATCTCATAGGCAACCGTATGGTCGAAGAGCTCATAGATGTCAAACCCATCACTGCGTTCGGGAGTTGCCGTCATACCAAGCAGGAAGTTGCTTGTGAAGTGGTCCAGTACCTTGCGATAGGAGTTTGCACCACTATGATGCACCTCATCGACCACGATGTAGTCAAAATAGTCTGGAGGGTACTGAGAAAGCACCTCGCTCTTGGAGAGCGTCTGGATCATGGCAAACACATAGGGAGCATCGGTCTTGTTCCCTGAGCCAAGCATCCCCATCTCGATGCCTGTTCCCAGAATCCTTTGGAAACTTTCCATCGATCGACGGGCAACCTGCTCCCGATGGACGATAAAGAGGAATCGCTTTGGGCGCACTACCTGTACATCAAAAGCACAAAGATATGTTTTGCCGGTGCCGGTTGCCGATATCAGCAGTGCCTTGCGTTTTCTCTGCTTGCGTAGGTCTGCAAGAGATTCCAGAGCTTCCCTTTGCATCGAGTTGGGGATGATCTCCTCCTGGCTCTCCTCCATAGCGCCGACAAGACTGAGGTTCCTCTGCCAGGCAGTTGCTCTCTGGATGGTGCGATAGTGTTCCAACCAGAGTGGATCCAACTCCCTACCCTGGGACCATGCATCGCCAAATTCCTCCTCCATCTTGCGGGAGAACTCACCGCTGTGCAGTGCATGAAAACGGACATTCCACTCACGGTTGACCGCCAGCGCTTTGGCGGTGATGTTTGCACTGCCGACAATGAATGTTGAGTGGTTGTGGTGCGTGAAGAAATACCCTTTAGCATGAAACGCTTCACCCACCACAATGCGCAGGGTGATATGCGGGTACTGTTCCTTGATGGCAAGCAGGGCATCCGCTTCGGTAAAGTTGAGGTAGTCAGAGGTGAGAATCTCTCCCTTCACTCCTCGCTCTTGTGCATCGAGCAGCGCCTGATGGAGTTGCATCAAGCCCCCCAAAGTGATGAATGCAACGGAAAACCGAAAGAATGTGCAGTTTCTCAACTCTTCGACAAGCGCTGAAAGCACCTTCTGATACGGTGGCTTGTTCAGTACCAGGGCGGGACGATACGCATCTGATGAAGCTAGCGTGTCATCAATGAAGCTTGTGTTCAGGCTCTTGAGCAAAAATTCAGCACTCAGGCTGTTCATCGCTTCTCCAACAGAGAGGCAATCCGCTGGACAATAGGCAGGTCGGCAGCAGCCCAGTCCAGGCCCTGCAACTCACCAGATTCCAGCCATCGGCTGTCCAAGTGTTCGGAGAGTGCCAGTTCACCGGACACAAGAGCACAGCGATAGGCGTGCATGGTGATATGGAATGTGGAGTAGGTATGCTCTACGGTCATCAGGTGGTCCAGCACCTCTATCTGAAGCGAAAGCTCTTCGCCGATTTCCCTGACAATTGCCTCTTCGCCTGACTCTCCCATTTCAAGCTTTCCACCGGGAAACTCCCACTTTTTGGCAAGCTCCCCAACATTCTTTCTCTGTGCTGCAAACACTTTCCCCTGCTCGATGATGACAGCGGCAGCTACTACTATCTGTTTCATATACCTTCCTTGATCTGATGAGTATACCCCAAAAAGCAGCCGAAGGCGACAAAGACCCGGCCCCATGTTTGTGCTATCGGATTCACAGGTGATTGCCATCCGCTTCTGTTTACCCGATACTATCCTTACCATGAAACAAGGCATTGTACTGATTACCTATCCCGACTCCTTGGGAACAAACCTCAAACAGCTCAAACAGGTGCTGGACAGCCACTATGCAAAAGCTATCGCTTCCATCCACGTGCTTCCCTTCTTTCCCTCCTCAGGGGACCGGGGCTTCGCACCACTTCACTATGAAAGCGTAGATCCTGCTTTCGGTACCTGGGAGGACATCCAATCGCTCTCTTCTGCCTATGATCTTGTCTTCGACTACATGATCAACCACATCAGCAGCAAGAGCCCTTACCTCAAGCAGTACCTGCAGGAGGGAGCGTACTCTTCCAACAAAGCGCTGTTCATCGACTATGAAGCATTCTTCTCAGGCGAGCCAACACGCGAACAAGTGGACAAGATCTACAAGCGCAAGAACAAGGACCCCTATCACAGCGTCACCTTCGCTGACGGGACGACAAAAAAACTCTGGTGCACCTTCAGCGAGGAGCAAATAGACCTGGATACCCAAAGCGAAGAGGGGAAGGCCTTTCTCAAGCACAATCTGGAACACCTCGCATCAAGGGGCGCCAAGCTCATCCGCCTCGATGCCTTCGCCTATGCCATCAAGAAGCTCGATACCGACTGCTTCTTTGTGGAGCCCGAAACAAGCAGGCTGCTCGCTGAGTGCAGGGACATTGTTGCCCCCTTCGGTGCTGATGTTCTTCCCGAAATCCATGAGCACTACTCCATCCAGCTCAAGCTCGCCCAAGAAGGCTTTCCTGTCTATGACTTCGCCCTCCCCCTGCTGATGCTCCATGCCCTCTATTTCAACACCACCACCTACCTGAAGAACTGGTTCTCCATCTGCCCGAGAAACCAGTACACCACCTTGGATACCCATGATGGCATCGGGGTGGTCGATGTCTACGGCTTGCTTCCGCATGAAGAGATAGAGAAGACACAGCAACACCTCTACGAACGGGGTGCAAACGTAAAGCGCATCTACAGTTCAGAGGCTTACAACAATTTGGACATCTATCAGGTGAACTGCACCTATTACAGTGCCCTTGGCGATGATGACCGTGCCTATCTGGTTGCCCGTGCAGTGCAGTTCTTCAGCCCTGGCACGCCCCAGGTCTACTATGTCGGGATGCTTGCCGGCAGGAACGACCTGAAGCTGCTCGAAGAGACCCGTGAGGGGAGAAACATCAACCGCCACTACTACAGCCTCGAAGAGATCGGGGAGGAACAAAAGCGGCCGGTTGTACAAGCTTTGAAGCTGCTGATGGAGCTGAGAACCAGTCATCCTGCTTTCACAGGGACCTTTGTCCTGGAAGAGAATGAGGACGACGCAACAATCTGCCTCAGTTGGAAAACAGAGAACACCAAGCTTACGCTTCTTGCCGATTTCCCCTCCCGTTCCTTGAGCATCGAGGAGGATGGCAAAAGCATCATGAAGTTGTAGAAAGAAAGGGCACTCAGCTTGACAAGAGAAGAGCAGAAGCGAATGATGGGCTGACCACCATGAACAGCGTCGTCATTCTCCACAACCACATACCGCAAAACGCTCCTGAAGATGTACTTGATATCCTTACCCAAGCCAAATGGATTGGGCAAATCCTCTCTGACAAAGGCTGGGCAGTCAGTCTGCTCCCCTTCTCGCTGCACGCACTGACGCACATCGAAAACTCTCCAGTGGTCTTCAACCTGGTGGACTCTGCACCTCATGAGGAGAGCCTTTCCTATCTGGCGGCGGGCATTCTGGAACACCTTGGGCTACGCTATACCGGCTGCAGCCTCCCAACGCTTCTGGTAACGGGAGACAAACAGCTGACCAAAGCCCTGCTTTTGAAGTCAGGCCTTCCCACGCCCAAACCTTACGATGCGACGGATCTCCAAGCGCTCTACCTGATCAAGGCAACCAATCAGGATGCGTCGCTGGGCTTGGACGAGTCGTGTCTGGTACGGGGGGAGGACGTGGAACGCGTGCTTGCCGAAAAACAGGAGAAGCTTGGCTTCCCTCTCTTTGCGGAGCAGTATGTCGATGGACGGGAGTTCACCGTCTGTCTCTATGGAAAGTGTGAGCATCCTACCATCCTGCCACCGTATGAGTGGGTGTTCTGCGAGTATGGACAGCGGGCAAAAATCATCACCTATGATGCGAAGTGGACTGAAAAGACCTACGGCTATGAGCACATCCAGGCAAAGTACTCCCACGATGAGCAAGATGCGGCCTTGCTGGCTGAACTGGTTCGTCTGAGCCGGGAGTGTTGCAAGCTGTTCAATCTCACCGGCTATGCACGGGTCGATTTCCGCATCGATGCAGAGAACCGCCCGTACATCCTGGAGATCAACGCAAACCCCTCTTTCTATGGCTTCTACCACCTGGCCAAGGAGTGGGACTTCTCCTTCGAGGATCTGGTGGAGAACCTGGCTCTCAATGCTGCGGTTCAAAGATAGGTATCGGCCCAGACCAGCGTCTCCAACTCCAGCCCGGATTCAAGGTAGAAGCGTTGTGCGCGTTCATTGGTGGGGTGCGTCACCAAGGCAAGGTAGGTGCAACCTCTCTCGTTTGCCCAAGCTCGTACATGATTGAGCAGGAGGGAGCCCAACCCCTTCAGCCTTGCCTCTTGGGCCACGAACAATTCGTTCAGCCAGAGATAGTCCCCACCGCTCTCAAGGCCGCAGCAGACGTTCCCAAAAGCAAAGCCGACTGCTTTCTCCCCGCTGTAGGCAACCCACAGCACACTTCTGCTCTCAGGTTTCATCGCATTGGCAAGGACTTTGGCAACCTCATCCCTGGTCTGGTTGTACCCGATGAACGAAAGCTGACCTCCGAGCAACCCAAGCAAGCCTTCGTAGTCCAGGATTGCGAGAGTGTGCTGATAGGCAACGATGTTCTGCTCATCCATACCTCACCATCCTTTCACATAGATCAGCTTGTCATCACCAGGGGCGTAGTAGTGCGCAAGCCTTGCTTCCAACTCGTATCCGTGGCTGGTATAGAAACTGCGGGTAGGAACATAGAGCTCACTGCTGCTCGTCTCGATGTAGATGCGCTTTCCTCCCCGCTTCTCAATCTCGGCCTCCGTACCTGCCAGCAACACCGATCCGATGCCCTGCTTCTGATGGGCAGGGTCTACGGCAATCCAGTAGAGGTCATAGCTGCTTCGGGTTCCCGGAATCGGACCAAAGCATGTATAGCCGAGCACCTGCTGCTGGCGCTCGGCAAACTGGAAGAAGTAGAGCGAAGGCTCTCCGAGCTGAAGGCGTTCCTTTACCAGCGATACGCCCACCTCCTGCTCTTCTGCATTGAAAAACCCGGATCGCTTGAGAATTGAGGCAACCACCTCAAGGTCGCTCTCCCTTGGTTGCTCGCGCATGACAAGCGTATCCATCCTAGGCCTCCAGAACCAGACGCTCTATCAGCTGCTCATAGGAGATGCCAGCTTGCAGGGCAGCGGCGGCATAGCCACTCTCACGTTCCAGACAAGGATTGCTGTTCATTTCCAGGATGAAGAGCCGGTTGTTCTTATTCACACGCACATCTACGCGGGCAGGGCCGGTAGAACCAAAGACTTGGTAGGTTCTCGCCGCTTTCTCTTCCAGCTCTGCGACAAGAGCCGAGTCTTCACTTGGAAGGTCGAACCTCCGTTGGGTGTGTTGGTAGGCAAAGGAATCAACCTCCCATTTCGCCTCATAGCCGGCAACTCGTATCCGATCAGCAGGATAGTCGATGAAGCAGAGCTCTGCGACGGGCAATACCTCCCCACCAGGAAGTAGGGAAACGCTGAACTCACGCCCCTCGATATACTCCTCTGCAAAGATGGATCCTTCCTTCAGTGCATGGGAAAGCTCTTCTTGGGTGGAAAACATCCGTACCGAGGACTCGTCGATACCCAGCGAAGCCTCCTGCTCTGTCGGTTTGAGGATAAGTTGTGTATTCAGGTACCACGTTTGGGAAAACACACTGCGCTCTTCAACCCACCGGGGAGTAGGAAGCCCCGCCGATGCCAACAAACGCTTGGCCCCGGTCTTCTGGGCGCTGAGCAGCAACGTATGAGCGCTGCCTCCACAGCAACGCACACCCAAGCTTTGGCAGAGCAGCGGAGGAAGACACAAAAGGGAGGCTGAACTGAGATTCTCCACAAGATTGAAGACCAAGTCGCACTGCGAGCGCTCGATGGTTCTGCCGGTAATGGCAAGATTCATGGAAAAATAGGCAACAGTCACCTCATGGCCCAGGCTTCTGAGTGCTTGCTTGACTTGGTTCACTTGCACCCTTGTGTCTTTGCTGTCCAGACTTGCCTGAGTTGGCACCCTGTCAGTGAGTATCAGGATTCGCATAAGCCACTCCTGGAGCATGCAGAGTGCATGATCCTTTTCAGCAAGGTCTCATACGAGATGCCATGCATGGCACTGAGAATCGGAAGATCGGAATCCACGGGATGCAGGCCTGCAAGAGGATTCACCTCAAGGAAGTGAACCACCCCATCCTTATCCATTCGTACATCCACCCTCCCCCCATCACGACAACCGAGAGCTCTCCATGCGCCCAAGGCAACCTGTTCGCACAAGAGAGTTTCTTCGTCCTTGGGTTTTACATACCGGGTACAGCTGAGATACTCCTGCTTGGTCTTATAGGAGTAGATGCCCTTGTCACTTGATGCATCCACCAAGATCTCCATCACCCCGACGCTCTCCGCCTCATCTCCCGTTCCGGTGATGCCCACGGTGAACTCCCGTCCACTGAGATAGGTTTCCACCAAAACCGGTTGCCCATACGTTGAAAGCAGGTGGTTTGCAGTGATCGCAAGCTCTTGCTTGTTCTGCACAAGTGAGTGTTCGCTTATCCCAATCCCTGTTCCCCCAGCCACAGGCTTGAGGAAGAGAGGAAAGGGAAGCTGAATGCGTTCACTGTCTGTGGGTTGCTCTATGAGTGCGAAGGAAGCGGTTTTCACCCCGTGGGAGGCCACCACCTGCTTGGCAAAAGCCTTGTGCAGGCAGATGGCAAGGACAAAGGAGTCCGAGAATACATAGGGAATCTGGTAGGCATCGAGCAAGGCGGGAATCTGGGACTCCCTGAGAAGGCCAAATAGCCCCTCAGCGATATTGAAAACCAAATCACATCGCTTGCCTTGGGCCAGATAGGTCACCAAGGCCTTGACGTTGCCTATGCGTTCCGTCTCATAGCCCAGATTGCGAAGGGTTTGCTCAAGCGTATCGATGGTAAGGAGGCTGTCACACTCGCTTACCAGCTCTGCATCATACCCCTCCTTCACATAGTCATCCTTCAGATCATACGTCAGTCCAACCAGCATCCGGCTCACTCCCGTTCGGTGGGATAGGAGAAGACCTTTCCCTCATAGTTGCGCAGATATAGATGCTGCTCATCCTGACCAACCTCGTATGCAGGAAGAATGGGCACCTTGCCTCCTCCTCCCGGGGTATCGATGACATACTGGGGTATGGCATACCCGCTGGTGAAACCTCTCAACCCCTGCATCAACTGCTTGCCCCTGTCCACGGTCGTCCTGAAGTGGGCGGAGCCGGAGATGGGATCGCACTGGTAGAGATAGTAAGGCCTCACCCGATGGCGAAGCAGTTTGTGAAAGAGGTTCTTCAGCGTCTCAACCGAGTCATTCACCCCCTTGAGCAGGACAGTCTGGCTTCCCAGGACAATGCCTGCGTCCGCAAGCGCATCGCAAGCCTTTGCGGCTTCCCTGGTCATCTCATCAGGATGGGTTGCATGGATACTCATATAGAGCGGCTTGCATTTCTTGAGCACTGCAAGCAGTTGTTCGGTAATGCGTTGGGGCATGACCATCGGAACCTTAGTCCCGATACGTACCATTTCCACATGCCCGATGGCTCCGAGTCGGCTCAGGAGGTAACCCAACATCTCATCAGAGAGAGTCAAAGGATCGCCGCCGCTTACCACGACATCCCTCACTTCCGTATGTTCTTCGATATAGGAGAGAGCCTCATCCCAGTGCTTGAGCAGATTCTCCGTATGCCCGCCGACCATCCTTGATCGGGTGCAGTATCGGCAGTAGGTGCTGCAAAAGCTTGTGGTAAGGAAGAGTACACGGTCAGGATACCGGTGTACCAGCCCACGGACCTTGGTGGTATGCTCCTCTGAGAGAGGATCATCGCTTTCACCGCTCTGATGGTCAGCTTCCAATATGGAAGGAATGACACACTTGCGCAGCGATCCTTGGGTATCGTTTGGGTCAATGAGACTAAGATAGTAGGGGGTGACGGAAAAGGGGAAAAGCGTACTTGCTTGGCGAAGTGCCTGCTCTTCTTCTGCCGTAGGTACCAGATACCGGCAGAGGTCGTGATAGGTGGTGATCCGATGAAAAAGTTGCCAATGCCAGTCATTCCACATCGCATCTGTCGCGTCCGGGAAATGCAGCTTCCTGAACTCTTCGATCCTGCCATCCAGAGGGTACTGGGCATCTGAAAGGCGGCTGTTTTGGTGATGGGGGTGTGGTGAGTCCGAAGGCTCACCGCTCCGTATAAGCGGAGGCTCGACATCATCAATAATAACAATCTCGTTAGTATTGAACTGTCCCATAAAAAATCATCCTTGACGATCAAACCAGCGGTCCTTTCGACTCTCATTGATCGTCAAACGCAGTGTAGCACCAAGACCAAAAAAGGTCGCCGCTTAAGGCCATGTTTTCTTCATCTTTTTCACGTTTTCTCGGGCCTTGCACATATGACAGAACACCGCTGTCTGCTACTATCAGAAAAAGGCTCAGGGGGACACCATACGATGCCGAACCTCTACCATCCTGAACGATTTCAAGGTTCTTTGGACAGACGATCGTACTTCGAAGGTTGGTACTTCAAGATAGCCATCGAAGAACCGCAGCCTGAGGTCATCGCCTTCATACCCGGCATCGCATTGGGTGAGGATAGCCACGCCTTCATCCAGGTGATCAGCAGCAGGGAAGGCAGAAGCTGGTATGTACGCTTCCCCCTTGCCTCTTTTCACGCAGGAACGCACAACTTCTCGATTGCCATCGGCGACAACCACTTCAGCAGAAACGCCATCAGCCTCTCGCTGCATCAGAGCGGCCTGGACTTGGAGGCAAGCATCACGCTGATCGACCTGCAACCCTTCCCTGTTTCCTTGACAAGTGTTGGGGTGATGGGGTGGTTTGCGTATCTGCCAGCAATGGAGTGCAAACACGGTGTAGTGGCCACCCACGGCTCCGCCGAGGGGAACCTCACACTGAACAACCGAACAGTACCTATCAAAAGAAGCAGCGTCTATAGCGAAAAAGATTGGGGAAAGAGCTTTCCCACCGCTTACCTCTGGATGCATGCCAACTGTTTCTCCGACGCAAGCACCTCTGTCATGCTCAGCATTGCTCGCATTCCCTATCTGGGATTGCGATTCACCGGATTTCTGGGGTTTGTTCAGCTGAAAGATGAGATGATTCACCTCGGCACGTATACCAATGCGAAGATCGTATCGCTGCAAAGCACCGATCAGGAGGCGAAGGTTGTAATCAGCAAGAAGGACAGGATGCTTACCTTCACCGCACGTATGGGTAGCGGTTCACACCTTGCATCGCCGCGCAATGGAGCAATGGACGGGAGCATCACCGAGAGTGTGGAGGGAACGCTCTCCTTGGCAATCTCCGATTGCAGCGGAAGAACACACTATGCAGATGAGAGCGGCTTGGCAGGCATCGAACTGTACAATTGCTGCACCCTGGAAAAGCGCTCTGCGATGGAAGCTCACAAAAAAGTATAGTATAGTGACACTATGGAAACTATTAACACGTTCTTCACCACCACCATCAAGCCGCTGCTGCCCATGTTCATCCTGCTCGGCTCATCACTGGTTCTCATCTTGCTTGCCAACACAATCCTGGGGAAACGCATCAAAAAGCTGGAGGAGCTGAAGAAAGCTGATCCTACCCAGAAAAGTCGGTTCCGTACGCTTCCGGTGCTCCGCTTCTTCAAGCGCATTGCGCTCCCTCTTATCTTCCTTGCCGTCTTGTGGGTTTCCATGCAACGAGTCAGCTTTGGGGAAACCATTCAAGAGACGGTGCAGATAATCTTTGCCTTGGTCATGACGATCATCATTGTTCGATCTTTGAACAAGGGCATCGAGCTGAGCTTTTCCAAATACTTCGAAAAAGAGTATGCCAACCAAGAGCATGAGAAAAACCTCAAGCCCCTGCTTTCCTTTGTAAAGCTGCTGATCTGGGTTGTTGGCTTTCTCATTCTTCTCAGCAATATCGGCTTCAATATCACCACAGCCCTTGCAGGCCTTGGTGTAGGTGGTATTGCGGTTGCAATTGCTGCCCAAGGAGTTCTGGGCGACCTCTTCAGCTACTTTGTCATCTTCTTTGACCACCCCTTCGCCCTCGGGGACTTCATTGTCTTTGGGGATAAGTCAGGAATTGTCGAACGAATCGGCATCAAGAGCAGCCGCATCAGGGTCCTCAGTGGGGAGATGCTGATCATCAGCAACTCTGACCTTACCAGCAGCCGCATCCACAACTACAAGCAGATGCAACGCAGGCGCGTAGTCAGCCAGATCACGATTCCCTATGAGACAGAAATCGAGAAGGTGGAGATGGTACCCACCTTGATCAAGGAAGCCATCGCCAGTGTCACCACCATCGAGGGGGTACTCTGCGATCGCTGTCATTTCCAAACCTTCGGTGCTTCAGCTCTCGTCTTTGAGACAGTCTACTACGTTCCCTCTCCCGAATATGTGGTGTACATGAATGTACAGCAGGAGATCAACCTCCTGCTGCTCAAGCGCTTCAGGCAGGAAGGCATCGAGTTTGCCTATCCCACCCAGAAGATATTTACCGTCCAAGGCTAGATTACCTGGATCTCTTCCTCAACGTCCTCCACAACCTCGGTGATCTTGTCAGCACTGAGAATCCTGTCCATCTCATCGTGTACTGCCTGGGTATAATCGCCGAAGTCAAAGAGAGGTCTGAGCCTGCTGAACAGCGGCTTCACGAAGTGCCTCAGCTGACTGCGGTCCTTCTCCAAGGTGGACTTGCTCTGCAGCACAAGAACGGTTACCGGTGAGGGTGAGCAATAGCTGCCTACTTCCACAAAGCCAAACTTCTTGTAGAGCTTGATCGTCTTGGTATCATCAGCAAAGACATCGATGATCAGCTCCTCAACCCCTGTTGCCCGTGCAAGGAGGAAAATGAGGATGATCAAGCCGATGGAAGCTGAGGTATTGCGCATCTCAGGCAGCACGGCAAGGCGTATGATCTCAGCACAGTGACGGGTCTTGAGTACTGACTTGATGTCAAAATACTTGGAGATGGGCAGCGGCCAGAACCGCTCGCTGGTCATCAGGCTTACCGTTCCCACCGGGTGCAATCCCTTGAATGCGAGGATGTGCAGGGCCTTCTCGTCTTCCTTTCGATGGATGGACTCCTCAAGATAGCCCTTCTCCCCAACCAATACCTTGCGTTGGATGAAGAAGACATCATTCATACCATTTTGATCATTCACCAAGGTAAAGTGAATGGACTCACGGCCTTCTTCATTGAGGGGGAAGATGGTGGTGAACTCAGAGCCAATCTTCTCCTCACTGCGTACCCTTATCCTTCCGCCCATCTTATCCACAATGCTATAGCAGTTGGAAAGGCCTAGGCCTGTTCCGCTTCCGGGAGCCTTTGTGGTGAAGAAGGGAGTGAAGATCTGGCTCATATACTTCTCTGCAATGCCGCAACCGGTATCGCCTACCTTGACCTGCACAAAATCATCCTTCTCAAAGCAGGTGAGCGTCAGCTTGCCGTTGCCCTCCATCGCCTGCAAGGCGTTGACAATGAGGTTGAGAAAGAGTTGCTGAAGCTCACCTTCATTCGCCTCAATGGTAGGCAGGGCATGATAGTTGCGCTCTACACGAATATTCTGTGAGTCGACCCCTCGCAGTGCAAGTCGGAGCGAGAACTCCAGCACCCTTACCAGTTCCACCGGCTCCTTCTGCTTCACCTCCTCCTTGCGGCTGTAGATGGAGAGCTCCTTGATGACGTCACTTGCTGTCTTTGAGTAGGAGAGGATGTCCTGTACATACTCATGGTGAGGGTTTGCCTCTTCCAATTCACTGAGCATAATCTCAGCGGTTCCCACGATGCCGGCCAAGGGGTTGTTCAGCTCATGGGCGATGCCGGCGGCCAGGGTTCCGATACCCGCCATCTTCTCGGTCCGCACCAGCTCTTCCTGCATATGCTTCTGCTCGGTGATGTCGTTGATGATTTCGATGAAGACGCTCTTGCTCTTGTCTGCGGAGCGCACTGAGTGGAACTGGAAGGAGTAGACCTTATCATCCACATCCGTCTCATTCTCCTGCAAGACACCGGTATGGAGGCAGTCCAAGCCCTGACAGAAGGTACAGGGCCGGCTCCGGTCGAAGAAGGATCGGTAGCATTTGCTGCCGATCAAGAGCTCGCGCGGCTCACCGAAGAACGAGACTGCCGCCGTATTCGCTTCTTGGATGGTGTAGTCGATGTCGATCAGGCAGACCGGTGAAGCTATCCCGTTGAAAATGGCTTCAAGCTTGTTCTTGCTCATGGTCAGCTCATCGCCCTGGATGCGAAGTTGCTCGAAGGAGAGGGCGTTCTCCAAGGAGAGGCTGCTCTGGGCAGCAAGGATCTCCAGGGCATCCCGCTCGATCTCACTGATGAGGGCCTTGCCATCTCCGTAGCCGATGACGATGTAGCCTGCTACCTGCCTGCGGATCACCAACGGGATGATTACATCACTGGGAGGAAGGAAGGCACTGACAGAAAGGCGCGGTTCATCGGGGTTCACATGAATGATGGCTGACACATTCTCCTTCTTGCACTGCTCTAGACGTGCTTCCACCACTGCTGAGAAAGCAAACGGAATGTCCTCCCCCACCCTGATCTCAGTAGGACAGTTGTTGTTGGCTACCAAAAAGTAGTTGTCCGGCTCCTCGATGCCTCTGGCAATGAAGACAACCCAGTTGGTTTTCAAGCCCGCACTCAGATTCTTCACCACCTCTTGGCCAAGCTCATGGAGGTTGACGATGGTCGTCAGGCGTTTGCTGAGATTTCTGATGGTTGTCTGATAGGGGTGTCGCTTGGGGATGATGATTGCATCGACGATGTAGCTGATGAGATTGCGCAGGGGATGAATGATGATGACGGTGATGATACCCAGGATCAAGGAGAGCTGGAAGAGGTTGCCCGGTGCAAAAGAGGGGTTGAAGAGCTGGATGAGGTTGATGATCAGAAAGTAGGTGACCGAGGCGGCGAAGGCAAGGATGGTCGAGTACATGATGGAAAGCCCGAGGCGGCTGTAGTTGATCAGCTTGTACTTGTAAATTGTATAGAAGAGCAAAACAGCATTGATGGTGGCCGAAAAGATATCAATTGGATAGCGACCGAGTTCAGGGAAGACGTTCAAGAAGATGCCCACCAGCATGATCAGAACGCCGATCAAGGGCAAGATGAGGTTCTTCTGAACCCCCTCCTTGCTGCGCCGCTTGGTACCAAAAAACAGCATGACCAGGGTAAAGATGAGATATACATAGCTCATTGAGTAGGCAGAGACGGCTCCAGGGGCAAGCTGGTAGTAAAAAATCAGATCATCGGTGAAGCCAACCTCATTTACGATGTTGCCGGTGAAGTTGAGGTACATCAAGGGAATGATGAGCAAGTAGCTGAGTTTGATCACCACCTTGATGGGTTTGCGCTGCAATTCCAGGATGTCCACGACAAAACTGCAGAGAGCGTAGGGTACGGAGAGCAAGCCGATAAGCATGATCCGATTCCAGAAGAGCGGAGTTTGGATGGGGCTGTTGAGGTGCATCATCAGCGATCCGAAGCTCCAAATGCAGACAAAAATCATGTAAAGCTGGAAGGACCAATAGAATCGGTCTTTGCGGTATTGAAGGAATCCAAAGATGACAAATGAGACGTACAAGACAAAAGCAACGGCCGGAATGATGGTCGAGACATCAATAATCATGAGGATTCCTCTTTTTTCTTTGGCTGTTTTTAAGAATCAGTGACTACGACACTCTGTGTCACACTTGATGCAATACACTGTCATCAGGAGGCAGCCAATATGCCACAGATGACAGCAGAGACACTTGTTGAGCGGATGAAAGGGATTCCTGAGTTCATTCTCAGCAAGATTGTCGAGATTCTCGACTCCTATGACAAGGAAAGCACCGTTGCTGAAGGGATCCTGTTTGAACGTTGCCCAAAATGTGGAGTGATCCACCCGAGGATCATAAAGGGCGGCAAGACATCCACCGGCAAGCAGATGTTCAGGTGCATGGATTGCCTGCGGCGGTTCACCGCCGACTATGGCACCTACTCATTCTATTCCCACCAGAGCCCCGAAGCCTGGAATGAGCTGATAAAGATGACGATCACCGGCGAGACCTTGGAAACGATCTCGAATGTCCTGGGTGTAAACATCGCCACGGCATTCAGGATGAGGCACAAGCTCATGTGTTCGCTGGAGGACGAGGAAGCCTCGACCAGAATCTCTGACCAGGCGGAGCTTGACGAGAAATACCTTGTCAAAAGCCACAAGGGCGAGAGGCTGAAGCATGTTGCAGGAAAGAAAAGAGGGACTCCTTCTCCCAAGAGGGGCATTTCCCATGACCAGGTCTGCCTCCTCTCAGGAGTGCAGAGGGGAGGAGGCTCCTATCTCAGATCATTCAACATGGCCAGACCTACATCGGAGGAGATCATGAACCTGCACCCGCACATTGAGGAGAAAACCTATATATGGACCGATGACTGCCCGTCTTACAACAAGCTGATCGCGGCTCTTGAAAGCGGCAGCAAAGTGGTCTCGAGCTACAAGGACTACGACAGGGTCAATCATCTCAACAACGTCAACAGCTTTCATTCCCTGATTGAGCGATGGTACAACAAGATGGGTGGGGTTGCCTCCAAGTACATCAACAGGTATGCAGCTCTCTTCAATATCAGGTTCCAGGTTGGCAGGATGGATCCAAGCGAGGCTCTTCTGCTGGTGAAATCAAGGGTGAGAGGGATCAAGGGCAACAGCTTTGTGACAATCGAAAGGCTCAAGCAAGAAAAGCTGTTCAGCCCACCTGAATTGAGATGGGAAGCAGGGCAAACGGCATGAAGTCACTATTTGTTAAAAACAGCCATTTTCTTCTGGTACAGATTCATGATTATTCCTCTTTTCTCTGTTGTTCGGATCCAAGGTCACTGATATTTTGCAGGATTTCCTCAAGGCTGAAGCCATAGCTGGCAGCCTTGCTGAGGAACTCCTTGCTTATCTGGGAGAGAATGCGTTCACGCTCGATGGCATCGATGCTGACTTTCTTGTCACTGATAAAGGTTCCGGAACCCTGCTGGGTGACTACGATGTTGCGGATTTCCATCTCTGCATACGCTCGTGCCACGGTATTAGGATTGATGCTCAGATCGACGGCAAGGCTGCGCACAGTTGGCAACTGAGCACCTTTTTCAAGCCTTCCGTCGGCGATGGCCATTTCCACTTGCAGGATGATCTGCTTGTAGAATGGGACCCCGCTCTTTGCATCCAGGCTGAAATCCAATCTCGGCTCCTCTTTCAGTTTCACCGACTATCCCTCTCTTCTTGTACTATTGTACTGGTGTATTAGTACAATGTCAACACAAGCTTTCTTATGTCCAACAAAAAAACGGCTGCCTCCGGGGGAAGCAGCCATGTCTAGATTCAGGATGTTTGTTATGCGTGTTTGATGAACGTTCCGTCACGAAGCTCGCGTTGTGCAACGGCAAGCTCTTCAGAGGTGTTCATGACGATAGGCCCGGCCCAGGCAATGGGTTCCCCGAGGGGTTTTGCACTATAGAGGAAGATTCTTGCTCCTTCATCCCCGGCCTTCAGTGACAGGGTATCACCCTCGCCGAAGAGAATGGCACGGTGGTAGGGTACCTCTTGCCCATCGGTGTGGACGGAGCCTCGGACAAGGTAGATGAACAGGGTGTGTTCAGGATCGAGGGTAAGGGTGAACTCAGTCCCTTTCTCCAGCTTCACATCAAGGTAGAGGGTACGGACATAGTCGCCCTGCTCAGGACCAGAGACATCCTCGTAGGTTCCGCTGATTACCCGTACTTCCTTTCCCTCTCCCTTGACCACAGGAATCTGTGGGGGGCGGATGTCACGGTAGGCAGGATCGGTCATCTTGTTCTTCTTGGGCAAGTTGATCCACAGCTGGGTTCCGAGCATCAGGTTGCTCGGTTTGGGCATCTCTTGGTGGATGATGCCACTGCCGCCGGTCATCCACTGACAGCAGCCATCGTTGATGCTGCCTTTGTTGCCCATGCTGTCCCCATGCTCGATCTCCCCCTCAATGAGGTAGGTAACCGTCTCGATTCCCCGATGAGGATGCCAGGGGAACCCCTTGATGTAGTCCTTAGGGTCGGTTGCATCGAAAGCATCGAGCATCAGGAAGGGATCGAACTCCTTCACATCGTGGTACCCGATGACCCGGACGAGTTTGACACCGGCTCCATCATACTGGACTGCTCCTCCGGTGATTCTCTTGATCGGCTTGACCTGCATACGTTCTCCTTTTTTCAAACAAAACAAAACCGGCCCTGAAACAGGCAAAGCCGGTGACAATGCTCTTAGATTACCAGCGAAGGTGGGCTGAAGACTCTGCTTGCCAACTCTTGATTGAGCATGTACAGGCCCTTGCTGTCAGATCCGAAGACTTCAAACTTCTGGATATTCTCTTGGGCGTTCATCTCCTCTTCACCCTGTTCCTTGATGAACCAGTTGAGGAATTCCAACGTACGATAGTCCTTTGCCTTCGATGCTTCCTCATAGATGGTATTGATGGAAGCGGTGACATACTCTTCGTGCTTGAGCGCCTCAACAAGCGGTTGCTTGAGGTTCTCATACTCCTTGGTGGGGTCAGCGATGGCTGAAAGGGTTACTGCATAGCCATTGTTCAGCAGGTATTGGCGGAACAGCATGGCATGGCTCATCTCCTCCTGTGCCTGGACCTTGAACCAGTTTTCGTAGCCAAGAAGGCCCTTGCCTGCATAAAAATTGGCCATATCCAGATAGAGATAGGCTGAATAGAACTCTTTGTTCACTTGTTCATTGATCAGGTCAGCGATAGGTTGTGCTAACATCGGAATTTCTCCTTGTGCGTGTACGGTGATATTCAAAGTATACTAGTAAGAATTAGTATCGACAAGGAGAAAAAGGGGGGGGAGTTGTTTCACACAACCTGACGGTGTAGAATGCACTCCATCATGAAACCGAAGCGCAAGCAAGGCTTGCAACCCAACCACATCTTGCTGATTGGCTTTCTTGTCATCATCCTGATCGGCTCGGTTCTTCTCTCTCTTCCCCTTGCACAGAACCAGAACGTTTCCCTCTCCTATCTTGACGCTCTTTTCATCTCTGCCAGCGCTGTGTGTGTAACAGGACTGGTGACCGTCGATGTAGCCCTCACTTTCTCCTTGTTCGGCCGCACCGTCATCGGCCTGTTGATCCTGCTTGGAGGGCTCGGATTTGCCTCCATTGTCATCTCCTTCAGCTTGCTGCTTGGCATGAATATCGGTATCGGAAAGCGCACCCTCATCAAGGAGGCCTACAACCTTTCCACCATGCAGGGGACACTGAGGGTCGTTCGTGCAGTCGCCATCGCCGGGTTTGCATTCCAGGCTTTGGGGACCCTCATTGAGTATTTCATCTTTCGCAGCACGTATGCACCTGCAGCTGCGTTCGGCCATGCCCTGTTCAATACCATCAGCGCCTTCAACAATGCCGGCTTTGACCTGATGGGCGAGTACAGGAGCCTTACCGATTACCGTACGCATCTGGGGATGAACCTTACCACTGCTGTGTTGATCATCTTGGGCGGAAGTGGCTTCTTTGTGCTTGCCGATGTGTTTCGCAACCGTCGGTGGAGCAAGCTGAGCATGCATACCAGGATCGTACTTACCATGAATCTGGTGCTGTTGGCAGGCGGGACCCTCTTTTTTGCCCTCGAAGAACGGTTGGACCTCCTATCGTCTTTCTTCCAGAGTGCCACAGCCCGCACAGCAGGCTTCAATACCGTGGATATCGGATCGTTCAGCCAAGCAGGACTGCTGTTTATGATGGGCCTGATGTTCATCGGCGCCTCGCCGGGATCAACGGGTGGTGGTATCAAAACCACCACTACCTTTACGCTTTTCCTGAGCCTGGGCTCACTGATGTTTCGTCGTGAACCGGCAGCCTTCAAGCGAAAAGTTGGCAATGAGAGTATCATCAAGGCCTTTCAGGTATTGCTTCTCTCCTCCTTCTTGGTGTTTGGCGGCAGTTTTCTCCTCTTGCTGATTGAGGGAGAGCGGTTCAGTTTCATCTCCATTCTCTTTGAGACCGTGTCGGCATTTGCCACCGTAGGGCTTTCCACCGGTATCACTACAGAACTTGGACCCCTGTCCAAAGGGGTCATCATGATCATCATGTTCGCTGGAAGGGTTGGCCCGATCACCATCGCCACCAGTCTGAAGGCAAAACCATCTCATCTCAGTCATGTCGAGGAACAGGTGTTCATCGGCTAGGGGAGGCACGTACCATGAAAAAGGAATTCGATCCTGATGCATACGGCATCATCGGCTTGGGAAGGTTTGGACTGTCCCTTGCTCTGGAACTCACCGCTGCGGGAAAGCATGTCATCGTCCTGGAGATTGAGGCTGAGAAACTGGATGCAGTGAAGGACCAGATCGAGAACATCTATCCGGTGAAGGCCATCACCACCGATGTGCTCAACGAATCGGGTATCTCCCACTGCCATACCGCAATCGTCTGCATCGGAAAGGACATTGAATCGAACATCCTGGTGACCATGAGCCTCTTGGAGCTGGGCATTCCCCGTGTCATCGCAAAGGCGACCAGCCCCAACCACGGCAAGGTGCTTGAACGCATTGGAGCGGAGGCCGTATTCCCCGAAGTGGAGATGGGTTCCCGACTTGCACGCTCCCTGGTGTCGACCGGGACTTTGGACTTCCTTGAGCTTTGTGAGGATTTCTCCATCGCCAATATCAACCTTACCTCCGTTTTTGCCAACCAGACGGTTGCCGATATCAATCTACGCAAACGATATCACCTGAATATCATCGTGGTGATACGAGAAGGGAAGGCCATCACGGAGATCGGCCCTGATCTGGTCTTGCTGGAGGATGACGTGCTGGTGGTCGGTGGAACCAATGAGGCGATCAAACGGTTTGAGAAGATGACCGAAATCTAGCCGATTTCCTGCTTGCCGCTGACAAGGTCTGCGGTGAAGAGCGCATACTCCTCGGTGTTCTCCCTGATTTTCTCGTACTCCTCATCGGTGAGGATGCGCACCAGCTTGGCGGGAACACCCATCAAGAGGGAACGGGGAGGGAAGCTCTTGTTCGGAGAGACCACAGCTCCTGCACCCACCAAGGACTGCTCACCGATAAGACTCCCGTCCAACACAATGGCTCCCATCCCGATGAGGCACTCGTTTCCTATGGTGCAGGCGTGCAGGATGGCACTGTGGCCAACCGTGCATCGAGCACCCACCACCAGATTCTGATCCTTGGTCACATGCAACACTGCATTGTCCTGGATGTTGGTCTGCTCCCCGATCTCAATCGAGCCCACATCTGCTCTGAGGGTGGCATGAAACCAGACCGAGCAGCCGTCTTTGAGTGTAACTTTTCCTATCAGGTCAGCAGAGGGGGCGATGTAGCAATCTCTTCCAACCAGTGGTTTGTGTGTGTTGTGTGCATACAGCATGGCTCGATTGAACCATATTCAAACAGGGATGTACAGAGAGAAGGGAAAATTTGCGAATGACTTGCAAATTTTTACCAACTTCACTATCTTGGAGTGCGTACCAGGAGGTACCATGAACAAGCACTTTCCCATTCTTATGTATACATTGCTTCTTGTCCCCGCCCTTGTGTTTTCAACGGGGAATCGTGAGCAGACTCCCAGCGATGCTTTGCCCATTGTGGCGGTTAGCATTCTTCCCCAGGCCTATTTTGTGGATCGGATTGCTCCGTCCTTGGTCGATACCCTCACCTTGGTAGGGGAAGGGCAGAATCCTCATTCCTATGAACCGTCGCCCTCGCAGATGGCTCGCTTGGCAAAGGCGGATGTGTGGGTTCTCAGCGGAACCGACTTCGAGCACGCACTGGAGGACAAGATCCAGGCATTGTATCCCAATCTGCTCGTGGTCGACGGAACGAAAGGCATGACCTTTCGCACGTTGGAAGCTCATGGCCATGATGAGGAAGAGGCACATGAGGAGCACGACGAGCATGATTTGAACATCGACCGTCACACGTGGTTGGGTTGGTCCCAGGCAAAGGTTCTGGTAAAAAATACCGAGCAAGCCCTGCTCTCCGTGCTCGATGAGCAGCATCATGCAGTGGTGCAAGCAAACACTGAAGCCCTGCTCTCCGAAATGGATGCACTCTTTTCCGATATGCAAAAGAAACTCGCTCATCTTTCTGGCAGTACCGTCTTTGTCTATCACCCCTCTTTCGGTTACTTTCTCGATTCTCTCTCTCTCATCCAGGAAGCGGTGGAGACCGGAGGAAAGGAACCTACCGCACGGGATCTCTCGCTTCTGATCGAGAAGGCGAAGGCGGAGCAGGCGAAAGCAATTTTCGTACAGAAGCAGTTCCCCGTTGCCAGTGCCCAGACTTTGGCAAAATCAGTCGGGGCGGAGGTGGTTGCCCTCGATCCCCTTGCCTATGAGTGGATGGAGAATATCCGCCTGATGAGTGAAGCGCTTTTGCGCGTAGGAAAGGGAAGGCAGTGATGAGCGTGCCCATCGTTCTCCATTTCCATGATGTCTCGTTCTCCTATCCCCACCTCACGGTCCTTGAAGAGGTGGGTTTTCACGTGCATGAAGGGGAGTTCATCGCACTCGTAGGTCCAAACGGTTCGGGCAAGACCACCCTGCTCAAGCTCATCCTTGGCCTTGAGCAACCAAAATCTGGAACCATTGAGCTGTTGGGGCAGAATCCCAGCAAAGCACGGGTTCAGATCGGGTATGTACCCCAGCACGCCTCCTATGACCCCAGTTTCCCCATCTCAGTCCTTGAGGTGGTGAAGATGGGGATGGTGGAAGCTCGTGGCAGGCAGCCTAAAGAGAAGCTGAGACAGCTGGCCCTCGAAGCCCTGCATCAGGTCGAGCTCGCCTCACTTGCCGACCGTCCTTACAGCGATCTCAGTGGAGGGCAGAGAAGACGGGTTCTGGTAGCCCGTGCATTGGCATCCAAACCGAACATGCTTATCCTCGATGAACCTGCCGCCAATATGGACAAGGAGAGTGAACAGCGCCTCTATGAGACCTTGGCCAAACTCAAGGGAAAGACAACTGTGCTCATCGTCACCCATGATATGAAGCGGGTCTCCGCCCTTACCGACCGTGTCTTCTGCATCGATGCACATAAGGAGGGCAAAGTCGGACGGACGGTAGTCCAGCATATGCTGGAGGAAGAGCCGGATGATGGGGTCAAACGCATTCTTCACGATGTGGAAATTCCTGCAGACCAATGCCGCTATCCCCAGGAGGCAGGCAATGAGTGAGTTCATGGGCTTTTTTGACGCTCTGTTCAGCCCCGATTTCCCGTTTGTCCGCAACGCTTTCTTCGCAGGGGTGCTCTCTTCGGTTCTCTTCGGGGTGCTCGGCTCGGTAGTTACTGTCAAACGAATTGCGGGCCTTGCCGGGGCGATCAGCCATGCAGTGCTGGGTGGCATCGGCATTTCGCTCTACCTTTCAGCCACCGGCATGGTTCCCAATCTCAGTCCCATGGTTGGAGCCATAGTCTTCGCCTTGCTTTCGGCGCTCATCATCGGTACGGTCTCGTTGAAGTCCAAACAGCGTGAGGATACGGTCATCCAGGCAATCTGGGCGATAGGGATGAGCATCGGAGTGCTCTTTATGGCCAAGACCCCAGGGTATACAGACCCCTCCAGTTATCTGTTCGGGAACATTCTCTTGATCTCCACCCAAGATCTTGTCCTGCTTCTTACCCTCGATGTGGTGGTGATCCTGCTTGCCTGGTACTTCTACCCCCAGATTGAGGCAACAAGCTTTGATGAGGAGTTCAGCCAGGTGCGGGGCATTCCCACACGCTTGGTGTTCTTGGTCATTCTCGCCATTACTGCGGTCGCAGTGGTGCTGCTGCAGACCTTTGTCGGTATTGTCATGGTGATAGCCATGCTTACCCTGCCTGCAGGAACTGCAGGATTCGGAGCGAAGAACCTTGTTGCCATGATGGTGGGTTCGACGCTCTTTGCACTCCTTTTCTCCTTTGCCGGGCTTGTTTCGGGGTGGGTGCTGGACCTCCCGGTAGGTGCAATGGTTGTGGTCATTGCTGGAGCCTTCTTTCTTGGGCGCTCGGTGGGGCACCTGATAAAGATGAGGAGGAGCAGATGACCAAGGCAAGAAAAGCCATCTTGGAAGCACTGAAGGCAAGTGTCCAACCCGTGACGGCAATGATGCTTGCCAAAGAACCTTCGCTTTCGTACGACCAAGCAACGGTATATCGCAATTTGCACTACCTGGAAGAGTTGGGGATGGCCCAATCCTTCATACTGCACTGCACCGAACATGGCACCGAGCGTTACTACAGCTATCGGCGATCCGACTGCGGTATCCACCACCACTGGTTTCACTGCGAGAAGTGTCACCGCTTCATCGATCTTGGAAGCTGCGGCTATGATGAGCAGATGCACGCTTGGGAGAAGAAGTGGGACTTCACCATCACCGATCATACCTTCTTTCTGACCGGAATCTGCAGTGCCTGCAAAGCCTAGCTGTTGAGCAGTGAGAAGAGTTGAAGTCGGTTGTTGATGCCTAGTTTGGCATAGATGTTCTTGATGTGGGTCTTCACGGTATTGGGGGAGATGAAGAGCTTTTTCGCAATCTCCTGATTGCTCAGTCCTTCCACCAAAAGCGTAATGATCTCCTTTTCTCGGTCCGAAATCCCCAGTTGCTTCGCCTTTGCAGAAGTGAGCTTTCCTGGCTTCTCATAGGTGAGGAAGTATCGGCGGCTGATGAAGTAGTACAGGTACACCGAGAGTACGGCAAAACTCAGATACACGAGCTTGAACGCAACCTTCCGAAAAAACAGTAGGTCCAGGGGGAAGAGGAAGACCAACGGCAGGAAGGTGTAGCAGATGCCCTTCAGCAATCGCTCCTCCTCCCATGTGGTCGCCCTTCTTGCATAGATGCACCCAAGGATTCCGTGGATCACCAGGAACATGCTTGCGCTGAAAAAGTGGTAGCGCATGGTATCATCCAGGGCCTTGACCCAATCGCCTCCGCTTTTTGCGAAGACAATCCACAGGCTGAGGATGAAGAAGAGGAAAATCAGGAGGGTGAGAATGCGATTGCCCAGATGCTTCTGTTCATCGCTGGCTGTGATGAGCTTGATCAAGTACCTGCTTAGCAGGAGCAGGAGCATGGTGGTCAAGAGGATGGAGAGCAGGGTAGCTCCCAAGGCATATATCTCATACGATTTCGATTGGAGGGTCTGCTCATCCAGTACCCGGCTCAGATAGGTAGTCAACAAGGTCAGGCAGACTTGTAAGCTCAACGGGGTGAGGACGGTAAGGAACGAGCCGGTATAGGCATCGTTCATACGGACGCGCAACAGGACGCACAAGCACGTTATGGAGACCACCAAGGCTGTGGTAAGGAAGAGCAGAAAGTCGGATAGGATCAGCATAGAGGCCCTCCAGAAAAATCCTATCACATAACCGGTGCTAGAACCATGCTTGCAGGCCTACCATGACCACATCATTATCGTCCCAACTCTTGTAGAGGCTGCTCTTGGTGCCTAATGCTCCGTAGATGGTGGCCTTCCCAAATACATGGAGATTGTCCAAAAGAGCATAGGAGAGCCCAAGCAGAAATGCGTATCCTTCACTCTCCATCTGATACGTCAAGGCACCTCGGAGAGTCAGCTTCTGGTGTATCAGCGGATACTCCACCACGAAGATGAGCGTATTCTCGTATGCCTTTCCATCGTAGGAGGCAAGGAAATCGACATTCGAGGGATTCGTGCTGAAGTCGAACACATACCTCCCTTGATAGGCGAGGGCAACAAAGGCCTCATATGCAGGATGGGTGTAGGAGAGCTCGGCAAGGTAGGCGAGTTTGTTGTTGAAGAGGGCGCTTTCACTTCCCGACCTGTCCTCACTGAGAAAGAAGCCACCTTCGAAGGCCAACGTGAAGGGCTCAAGCAAGAGACTGGATTCCAGACCGAAGAGCTGGTAGCGGGTATAGATCAGGTCTATAGAGAGTGGTGCCAGGCTTGTGATCGAAAATCCCGGGTCAGGATAATGGCCATTGAAATAGAGCAGTCCCGCATCCAGCTTGCCCAAGGAGACGCGATATCGGCTGCCTATTTCGTATGCCGAGAGTGCATGGGTCTCCATCTCTGTTATGGTAGCAGTTGCGAAGGCTGGTGGGATGAGACTGTATCTGCCCTCGGTGGGAAGAAAGGAGGGGGCGAACCCAGGCTTGAACAGCAGTTCCAGTGAACTGGTTTCCCAATAGGAGGTGAAGAGGGTCATGAAGGTCGGCCGCTTCATCTTCTCCAAGTCATCAACCAGCCCACGCCTGAGATCCCTGCCTTGCAACACGTCCACGACATGTGTTGTGGAGGCACTTCCCCAAGGATGGGTGAACAACCCTGCCTTGAGTGCATGCTGTCCGAAAAATAGGGAGAGGGAGAGCTCATTCGCCTCCAGACCATTCTTTGCCGAGTCGTAGGTGAGAGCGGCCAGTCCGCGGTAGCGTTCCTCGTTGTACTCGGCAAGCAAGCGTAGGTCGATCTGCTGGTGAAACTGCTTGTCACGATAGAGGCCGAATGTTGGTTCGAGCTCGAAGGAGACGGTTCTGCTCGCCTGTTCGGCAAAGAAATCGAAGCTGTAGAGCGGAAGCAATACAAGAATTAACAGGATTGCCAAGCATATGCGTTTCATCATAGCCTCCCGGTTTCCAAGAATTTCAGGGTGAAGTATGCGCTGTTCAGCGGAACATCAAATCGGGTCTGCATCATCACCAGACGGGTTGCATGACCACTGCTCTCGGTTGTCATCGTAAGGGCCTTGGCTATGGGTTTTCCGTCGACCACATCGGTTTGGTCGGTAACCAAGGTTTTCAAAAGCGTTGTTCCATCCTTGTCATAAAACTGTACACGCAGGGGAAGGAAGGTAACCTTGTCCACTACGGAAACCGTCTTGCCATAGGTCTGTTTCTCATACGGAATCGACTGGATGACATACCGTGTTGCATCCTCCTCCAGCATTTGATGTACTGCCTGTTTCTCGTCGTAGGTGATTGAGGCCATATCCGCATAGGAGAAATCACTGCCCATGAACGAGCCTCCTTCCTCTGATGAGCCGATGCGTCTGCTTCGTTTCAGGGCGGGCAGGTAGATCCACATCTCACTCTTCCCGTCTTCCTTCTCAAGGGAAAGAAAGCGGGTATTGCGGACATTTTCCGGGGAGAGGAAGATCGTGAGGGAGGATGTCAGTCCATCCTTGGTCTGGCTCAAGGTTTGGATTCTTCGCTCGCGCATCTGTCCGTTTGGATCGATGAGGGTAAGCATCAGGTCGAGGGCTGAAGAGGAAGAGCTCTGCGTTTCCATGACCTTGGCCATAATCTGATTTGCAGACAGATCCGCCCAGACCAAACTGGAAGCCAGGATGAGCAGGGTAAGAGTGATGAATAGTCGTTTCATGGGTTCCTCCGGGTGATGAGTGAGCTGTAGTGCACCTTGATGGCACCGAGAATGAGCAAGGCACTGAGTGAGGCGCTTATCATGGCAATTGAAAAGAGCAGTCCCATGTTTGCTATAGGGATGAAGCGGCTGAACAGCAAGCCTGAGAACCCCAAGGCAACCGAGGCGGCATTAGCGAGAATCGCCTTGCCGGTTGTCTGCATGATGGTGGCGAGATCTTGGTCATTGCGTTGGAATGCTGCAATCAGATGAATGGCATAATCTATCCCTACCCCGATGCAAAGGGCCGCAAGCAGGCTGGTGATGATATCCAGCTTGATGGAGAAGATGGCCATGGCAGCGAACACCGCAGCCAAGGCAAAGAGGCAGGGGATCATGCTGATGGTGGCAAGCTTTGCCGATCTGAACGTAAGCAAGACCAACAACCAGACAGCAATCAGCGAACTGAAGAGGGAGATGATCTGGCTTTTGGTCACCAAGTCGGTAAGGGCGAGGCTCACCGCCTCTCCTCCACCAATCTCAACCGTCCAGGATGAGGGGAAGAGGGTCGGGATCAAATCGGAGAGATGTCGCAGTGTCTGGGTATCAGACCCCTTGAGCAGGATGGTGATGAGCAGATGCTCCGGCTCAAGCGGATCATCGATGAATGCATCGAGGGAGGAGCTGTACAGAAGCAGATATTGGGCGATGAGGGAGGAGAGTTGGTTCTCATCTTCCAATCCGTATCGCTCTGGATCCAGCGGAATCTCATACCGTCCCTGTCCTCCTGCTTGTGTGGCTTGAGGCTCATAGGGTTCCCAGCTTGTGGTATCAGGGGGTACGTCAGAGAAGAAATCAAAGACAGGCTCGGCCTCTCTTGCCGGTGAAATGGGTAGCTCATCACCGGGTCCAAGCAGTTGGTTCATTCGCTTCACGAAGGGAAGGATGGATTGGACTGACCCTACAAACGGTTCCTTTTCCAGCTCTTGTATTGCTCTCTCGATTGTGGAGAGTGTCTGGGGATGGAGTGCCGAGTCGCTCGGCTTGAGCATGACAGAGAGCGATGAACTGCCTTGCATGCGCTGGTTGTACGATTCTGTATCCTGAACCAAGACAGAGGATTTGGAAAAGAATGCAAGGATGTTTGTTCCCTTTTCGAGGTTGCTGTAGGAGAGCGGCAGAATGAGGGCCACCAAGGCGAGCGAGATGAACAAGAGAGCCTTGCCATGGTGGTTTGACAGGGAGCTCTCCACCCTCAGCCATACCCCCCTGCCTCTTTTTTGCTGCACCTTGTGATGCGCAGGCCTTTTCCGGTAGACCAAGCGGATCAAAGCAGGCAGCAGGATCAGGGAGCTGAGGGCACAGACAACCACCCCGATGAAGCTGAGCAGGCCGAAGGTTCGGAAGGGGAGCAGGGGGCTGGTGATCTGTGCGAGAAAGCCGAAAGCCGTTGTGGCTGCAGCAGAAAGGATAGGGTAGGTGTTCTTTCTGGCTACCTTGGAGATGGCTGCATTTACTCCTACCTCTTCATACTCCTCAAAGAAGTGGCTGAAAATATGGATGGTGTAAGCACTGCCCACAATCAGAAGCAGTATGGGAACCAGCATGGTAGCCATGGTGAAGGTGATGCCGGTCCAACTCATGATTCCCAGTGTCAATGAGCTGCTGAAGAGCAGCGGCACAAGGCAGAGCAGTGTCGCCTTGATGCTTCTGAGGAAAAGATAGAGCACAAGCATGATGAGGACGGCAACAACCGGACCGAGGGTGACCATGTCGGAAAGGAGACTGAGCTTGATCTGCTCGTTTACCACCGGCAGCCCCAAAATGGACGTTTTCACGGAACCTTCCAAGGGAGATAGCAACTGCTTGAGGGAGGTGAGGAGCAGAGAAGCGTCGTAATCAGTCTGTGTCTGGATGAGGATGGATACACTCGTTCGGTCCTCGCTGAGGAATATGCCCTCATAGAAGCTTGGCCAACTGGCGATGCGTTCTTCCATCTCTGTGATGCTGCCAGTGGTGAGCGGTACGACGTTCACCCCGTCCAGAGCACTCTCAAGATGCTTGAGATTGCTCAGCGAGCTGGCTTGCTTCACTCCCTCCAATTGTGCAATACGGTCTGTGAGTTCTCCAAGCAGGGCGAGATGCTCGGTGGTAAGTATGCCTTTCTCATCCTCAAGGCTCACAACCAGGGCATCGAGAGAACCGAATGATGCTTCAATGCTTCTGTTCGTCTCCACCACCGGAGCTTTGGATGGGATGAATACGTCGGTGGAGGAGTCGATTTTCAGCCTTCCGACTCCCACGAGGCTGAGGACTGAGACAAGAGCGCATACGGTTATGATGACTGCATCTCGATTCACTTTGTATCCCATATCATCACTGTATCGGGTCCAGTCAGGTTCGCAATCGCCCTCTCAGAGCATATTGGCTCACCTTTGCGGGTGAGAGCACTGTTTTTGGTCCGGTTTGCATGCTTTACAAAAGGCTGTCCATCTACGATGATTGGCGTAGGGGGCAAGGTATGAACTACACAAAAATTGTGGCTACACTCGGGCCTGCAAGCAGCACCTATCCGATGATCAAGGCCATTCTCGAAGCAGGGTGCCGGGTCATTCGTCTCAACTTCAGCCATGGCAGTCATGAAGAGCAGCAAATGCGTCATGACCTTGTGCGCCAGGCCAGCAGGGAGTTGGGCATTCCTGTTGCCATCCTGATGGATCTGCAAGGACCGAAGATTCGTCTCGGACAGCTGAAGGAACCTTCCTACACGCTTGCAAAAGGAGAGACGCTGGTGGTTACCACCATCCCTTGCCTGGGAACCCGCAACCGGGTGAGCATCGACTACCCATATCTGCATGAGGAGATTCTTCCCGGCTCCAAAATCCTGATCAACGACGGGCTTGTCTCATTGGTGGTGGAACGAGTAGAGGGACAGGATATCCATTGCAGGATGCTCGAGGAGGGAACACTGCTTGCACGCAAGGGGGTGAACCTCCCTTCTGTTCCCCTGCGCTATCTCAGCTCGTTCACCAAAAAGGATGAGGCGGACCTCGCCTTTGCTTTTTCCAACCACATTGATTATGTAGCGCTCTCCTTTGTACGCAGTGCAGAGGATGTGAAAGCACTCAAGGAGTATATGCTTTCCACCTTCGGTTCGACCATTCCCATCATCAGCAAGATTGAGAAACCGGAGGCAGTGGTGAATCTCTCCTCCATCATGGCTGAGTCCAGCGTAATCATGATCGCCCGTGGCGATCTTGGAGTCGAGGTTCCTGCCGAGGAAGTGCCCTTGATCCAGAAGGCGATCATCCGCTCCTGCATCGATGCAGGGCTTCCGGTCATCACTGCCACCCAGATGCTTGAATCGATGATGCACAACCCCCGTCCCACCCGTGCGGAAACCAACGATGTTGCCAATGCAGTCCTCGATGGAACCAGTGCTGTCATGCTCAGCGGTGAGACGGCTGCAGGGGAGTATCCCTTGCAGGCAGTCACCACCATGGCACGCATTGCGAGCCTTGCTGAACGCAGCACGGCTTTCCGTCGTCAGGTCTTCAACCAGATCAGCACACTGGATCCTGGTCGCAAACAGACCAAGACCGAAGCAGTGGGTATGGCTACCCGCGAGCTTGCACTCTCCATCCAAGCCTCGTACATCGCCTGTTTCACCCAATCTGGTTCAACAGCCCGACTTATCGCCAAGTTCCGTCCCTCTGTTCCCATCATCGCCTTCTCACCCTTGGAAAGTGTGGTGCGATATCTTGCGCTCTCTTGGGGGGTGACTCCGATCCTCATCGATCCGCAAGATTCGGTAGACCAACTGCTTGCCTATGCACCCCAGTACCTTCAGGAGCATGGCTTGGTCAAGGAAGGAGAGACGGTGGTCATCACCGCCGGGGTCCCGGTAGGGAGCTCGGGCAAGACGAATATGATCAAGGTGGTGGAGATAGAGTAGCTCAGTTGGGTTGGAAAGAGATTGCTGCCCCTAGGCTCAAGGCTCTCCCCTTGTGGTCAAAGAGATCCAATGCTCGCAATTCCAGCCCAAGATATACCGAATTCACCAGCTCGAACGGAAGCAGGCGCAACCCGACATTCACCAAGCCCCGGTCATCAGCATCGGAGAAAGAGGGGGTTGCGCTGTAGCTCACGTTTCCGAAGTCGAGCAAAAACGCCACTTTGTCCTTGAATGTGTCTGCAAAGAACGGGGTCTGGAAAGCCAGGGCGAAGTTGATGTTGCTGTTCATCTTCTCTTGGAACGAGTAGCCGAGCAGTATCGTCGTCTTGGAAGGCCTCTCCATGATTGAGCTTTCAAAGGTGGAGGCAACATAGAGTTGCAAGGCAGCTTGGTTGCTTTCCGAGACTGAACTGATCTGGCCAAGCAAGCCAAGAGCAAAGCTTGTGTTCTCCTTTTGGGAAAATCTCCATTTTGCATTGAGCAACAGGTCTGTATCCTGTGCGATGTCCACGGCAAGGCTGGTCTCGAACGTATCCCTGAATGAGAGCAGGACTGAAGGGATATGGGCTACCTTCTCCTTGCTGAAGGTGGCTGAGTAAGCAGTGGTAACTGCAGGGGAGGTGGTGCTTTTAGTGATTTCGGCACTGCTGACCACCAGATACCCTGTTGATCCGTTAAGATTGGTTTGAGCCCAGAGCAGGCTGAAGCTGAGGCAGAAGAGCAGAATAAGTGGGATTCGTTTCATGGCAGTCTCCTCCCCTTAGCGTGGCGAATTCTTCTCTTCTGGTCAAGAATCAGGCTTTTTGTGCTTTCATGTCGGCTTTGCAACGGTACATTGCATCATCGGCCTTGCTGACGATGTTTGCAAACTTTTCCTTCTTCTTGGGAATATAGACTGCCGAACCCACGGCTACCTGGTAGGTTACTTTTTGTGAAGTGGAGAAGTACTCAAGCACGGTGTTTGCAAGGTTCTGGACGCTTATCTCGGTGACAGAAGGGATGATGGCAAGAAATTCATCCCCACCATACCGGAACACCTTTGCATGATGTGGCAGCAGGTGAACCAAGCGCTGGGAGAAGTCCTTGAGAATCAGATCGCCGGCTTTGTGCCCTTCTCGGTCGTTGATGAGTTTCAGATCGTTGATATCCATCATCAATACGCCCAGGGGCTCCAGATGGGTTTTTTTGGTAATCCGTTCAAGTTCCCGTTCATAGGAAGCTCTGTTTCCGACTGCAGTCAGGGCATCGGTATATGCCATTTCCAACAACATCTGCTCCTTGAGCAGCCCTTCGGTCTTCTGCCGAACCAACGTTATGCTATGCCAGAAGAGCACCACAGCCGCCATGGCCATACCAAAGTGGAGGATGACTGCACTTTCGAGGGTGATGTTCATTGCTAGCAGCACCACCTCGGCAAGGATGGAGAAGAGCAGAAACCCCATGGCCAGAAGAAACGAGCTGAGCTTGGAGTTTCCCTTGAGGTACTCAATGAAAAGACATGCGAAGAGACTGAGCAAAAAGAGTGCCAGTGCCAGTCCGCTGACCAGCAGAAGATCCGTATATTGGGTGATTCCCAGAACCTGTAGCACTGCTCCGAGAACGTAGACAAGGATGAAAAACAGGCTGATTCTGCGGAAGTGGCGGATTCTCCGATGCACTGGGTAGGAGTGATAAATGTAGTTGACCAGAAAGTTGGGAAGCAGGTAGAGAGAGAAAAAGCTGAGGTTGATCAACAAGGCGGGATTGCGGAAGAAAAGAAATTTGCTGGGCGTCTGACTGAACACCCAACTGCCAAGCATGAGCAACACCAAGCCGAAGTAGAAGAAGCTCTTGCGCTCATCCTTGGTTTGGATGGCGAAGGAGAACACGAAGATCAGCGTTCCCAGCAACAGGAGGGAAAATCCAAAGAAGAAGGATGGCCACTCCTGAAACTTCGTGAGCAAGAGCGAAGCCTTGCTTCCTGCCAGTACTGGCCTTATGTGGCCTGCAAATGAGTTGTTTGATGTGTAAGAGTAGATGAGGGAGAGCTTCTTTCCCTGAAAGCGGTCATCGATACGGACGAAATGAGTAGTGGCTCCACCGTACACCGGACGCTTCCAGCCCTTCTTCGGCCCCGTGAAGGAGTAGATCAGCTCATCATCGACCTTGACCAAGAGGCTGCTCATGCTGGTATCTACTGCGATTGCTGTGTGATGGTTCGGCAGCTCAGCTGGCAATCGCATGGAAATGGTGAATGTCTTGCCTAGATAGGGTCCGCTGATGGTATAGGGAAGCGTTACATTCCTTGCAATGATGTTCCCGTCCTCGGCGATGGTCCATGGACCTTCCCACTCAGTCACCGGTTCGTTGAGCAACGCCTCCATCTCGAGGAAGGAGTCGAAATGAAACGCCAGAACCAAGGCGACCAAGGCAAGGAACACAAGTATTCTCTGAATCTGATGTTCAGCCGATGTTGCAGACATACACACCCCTCATTGCTCTGTGTCTATTGGGCTTTCCTGATCTCCGGATGCCCCTTCTCATTGAGTTTGCGTTGGATGAACTTATCAGCTTCCAACTTGGAGAGAAGGTTTCCGAGGCTTCGGTAACTGCTGCGCTCGATCATTCTGCTCTTATCCATCTGGTGAAACTTCACCCCAACATAACTGACCAGTTGCCAGGTATCGGGATCGAACGACTCGACCACCTTTTTCATCAGGTCTTCCACCATACGGTCCATCTTTCGGGTGTGGGCAGGATCACTTTTCTCTTCGCGCTTGGTTTTTGGGCCTGCACTTTCCTTCACATCCTCACTCTTTGGTTTGGGCATGAAGGACTCAATGATCAGAATCTCATCACAGCAGTTGTTGAAGATGGGTTTGTCGCTGACCATCTCCTTGGTGACCAGATACACTTCTTTCCCATATTTGCGCAGGGCTTCCATGATGACGGTGAAGTCGCTGTCGCTGGTGATGAAGACATAGCGGTCTATCACCGGGGTGTTGATGATGATGGTCTCAAGCGCCTCCAAACTGATGATCAGGTCGGCCCGATTCTTGAAATTTGTGGTGATTGAAGGAGTGTCACGGATGGTGAAATTATACTCAGCGAGTTGTTTCTCGAGCTTTTTGATGGACTTGGAATTTCCGCAAGCCATCTTGATGACGAAGATGTTCTCCTCTTCAGGACTGTCGTTATGCTTGAGCGTGAGTTCCTCGAAGAGCATCTTGAGGTCCAGCCCCGAAGGGATGTTCTCCAAGTCGATGTAAATGGCATTGTTCTTTCTTCTCATGGGTGACCCTCTTTGCCTACTATACTACACCTTTGGGCACACCGAAAGTGCGAAGTAGGGAAGAAGCTTGTCTTAAAAGGGTACTTTTGTCATGAAATGGAGCCGGTTATTATGAGTTGGATGGGTAAAGCTTAACGATTGGGCGTGGAGGTGCAGTCTTGTTTCCATACCTGTCCCGTAAAGGCGGTCTCCAAGTATGGGCAACCCAAGTCCTTTTGGATGGGAGCTGTGCAGACGCAGTTGGTGAGTTCTTCCGCTGTGCGGGGTGAACAGCACTCGAGTGACAAGCATCCCGTTGTCCAATCTCTCAACTGCGAGGCGCTTATAGCGTGTGGTGCCCCACTTGCCCTGCAATTCGTCATAGATTTGTCGGGGTCGGTTTTCCACATCGAGGCGGAATGGGAGGGTGATGACTCCCGATTCAGAGGAGAGTACACCCTCCAGCAGTGCGACATATTGCTTGTCCACCGACTGGTTCTGAAACTGCAGAGAGAGGGCTCGATGCGCGTGCTTGGTCAAAGCCAGCACCAGAAGTCCCGAGGTGTCCATATCCAGACGATGGACAGCGCACTGAAGGGGAGCCTGGGGGAAGAGGGCTCTTACCCTGCTCTCGATGCAGTCCTGTTTCTCTTCCCCTCTGCCGGGGACCGAAAGCAGGTGAGCTGGTTTGTTCACCACCACCAGGTCCTCATCCTGATAGACGATGTCCAGGCGGAGCATCCGCTCAAGGATTGGTTTGCATTTTTCATCACAGGGGCCATAGAACTCCAGATGGGTCCGCTTATGGTCGGCTGTTTCATTTCCGAAGAAGAATTCGGCCATGCTCACAGGGCGCATGCGATGCGAGAAGGCGTACGCAAGCAGCTTGATCGCACAACAGTCCCCGCTTCCGGTGGGAATCTTTCCATCCGGGAAACAGTCGAAAAGGCTGACCGTGTCTCCGGTGATGGTCGGGATCCTGTAGAGGGAGTAGTAGGCTTGGAGGGCTTTGCGTGAGAGATGTGAGCGGGTGCGTGACAACGCGCTCTTTTTTTTCTCATCCTGCTCTTGGAGCATGGCCTTCCCCAACTCCTTGATGTGGGGATCGAAGGAGCGTTCGTACTGAAGAAAGGTATCATCATCAATGAGATGTCCTACCCAGCCGGGAAGATTCCTCCTTCCCAGGCAGCTTCCGCTGAAGGCCTTGAGCAAGACTTCATTGCCTTCCTGGTCAATGGCGACAAGAACCCCGAACATCGCACCCCCCTTGGCAGCGAAGAAGCCCTCGATGCCCAATGAGCCTTCTGCATCGAAGTCCACCACAGCGGTGGTGAGAAGCAGGTGCTGCAGTACTCGTGCATGCATTTGGGCCTTGTGTTCGCTCAGGGGAGGATTCATGTTCCCTATACTACGCAAAGAGCTGTCTTGGTGCAAGCTTGGCCTTGGCAAAGGCTATCGGCTATGGCAATATGAATCCAAGGAACAGGCAATGAAACCAACGTTGGAACTTGATATGTTTTCGGTGGTCCTGATGCTATTTGCAATCGTCCTCGCCTACAGGAGTGTGAGCACCAATCCTCGCAATCGGTGGTACATACTCTCTTGCCTCTCCTTGCTTCTTGTACTTGGAACCGAGCTGTTCGCCTACCAGGTTGATGATGTGGGAGTTGCGAGCCAGATTTTCTTCCATCGATTCACCAATGTGCTCGGCTTTTCCCTCAATCCTGTGGTGTGTTATTTCCTTTTGCACTTCATCGGCTATTCGCACTATCAAAAGAGAAGCCGGCTACTCCTGCTGCCTCTTATTGCCAATGCTTTGCTCAGTGGTATCAGCTACCATACCGGTTGGTTCTTCTCCGTCGATGCCATGAATATCTATCACCGTGGACCATTTTTCTTCGTTTCGGCGGTGATCACCCTCTTTTACTACTTTCTCTGCATTCTCCACCTCATCAAGACGCTCAAGCGGTATGAGGCTTCTGACCGGCCCCTGCTCTTGTGCATTCTCATCGTTCCGCTCATCGGATTTGCAGCCCAGATGATTTGGCCTTGGGTTCTTACCTTGTGGCCGGGAATCGCCCTCTCGTTGTTGCTTTTCTATCTCTTTTTCCAAGAGCAGCGGTACTCCATCGATGCCTTGACAGGACTGCGCAACCGGTCAATTTTCATGCGTGACCTCTCCGACTTGCAACACAGTTGCAAAGGTCCGGCGACGCTCGTGGTCCTTGATGTGAACAACCTGAAAAAGACCAACGATACCTTTGGGCATAAAAGCGGGGATGAACTGTTGATCATTGCCAGTTCTCTTGTGGAGCGATGCTTCCGCTCGATCGGAAAGGTCTATCGTGTGGGGGGTGATGAGTTTGCCGTCATCAGCGTAAGGCCACTCTCCGAAAGCATCGAGAAAGCGCTCGCATTGCTCGATGAGCAGATGGAACTGGCAAACAAGACGAGAGCTATTCCTCTTTCTCTTGCCATGGGAAGTGCCTCCTGTGAGTCTTGCATAGACAATATATTCAACACCTATGTTGCATCAGACAATGCAATGTATTGCAACAAGAAAGCGATGAAGGAGGTGGCTGGGGATGGATGAGCGTGTACAGTATGCCTATCTGAGTGTTCCTGCCTTCCAGAAGCGACTGGCAGAACATCCTGTTGGGTATTTGCCCTTGGGGACCTTGGAGTGGCATGGGCTGCAGAATGTGCTAGGCAGTGATTCCTTGCAGGCCGAAGGCTTGTTTCTTCGCGCTGCACAACGGTACGGCGGCATTGTGTTTCCCCCGCTCTTTGTGGGTCCCGACCGGACAGAGGATGCTGGTGATGGCAACCAACTGATCGGGATGGACAGCTCCGATGCGACACGACCGCACCAACAGCTTCCGGGCAGTTGCTATTGGGTTTCCAAGGGGCTTTTCCTCTCTTTGCTTGAGTCAATTGTCGCCCAAGCAAAGCGAGCAGGGTTCATCTGTCTGCTTGCTGATGGGCATGGTCCCAGCCGCAAAGCCTGGGCTGAGATGGCCCCGCTTTGGGAGAAGCAGTATGATATCATCCTGCTCTCCTCTGTCAATGACTTTGACCCTCTTACCTATCTGACCCAAAATGATCATGCCGGGAAAATCGAGACTTCGACCATGATGGCCCTCCACCCTGAACTGGTGGACCTCTCCCGTCTCGATCCAGATTCCTGGCCGCTCGGGGTGAAGGGAGAAGACCCCCGCACCAGCAGCATAGCATGGGGCGAGTACCTGCTTGAGACCACGGTGCAATCCATCGGAAGGAAATTGCAGGAGTTGGGCTTGTAGGATTTTGTAAGCTGCTCAGCCGGTTTTGTCATGGCTCGGAATACGCATCCATGCGACGCTGCATCCATCAACTTGGAAAGGAGCATTTGGCATGGAAATTCAGTGTACTTCCATCGGGATGGTTTCGCATGAAGGGGGATACTCCCTTCTCATAGAACAGGCTTATCGCAAGGGGCTTGTTGGGCTTGAAGGGTTTGGGCATGTACAGGTTCTCTGGTTTGCAGACAAGATAGGGAGTGCAGGGAGCAACTACTTGGTGTTTGAAAAGCCCTACACCAAGGGCCCAGACCAGATCGGGGTGTTCGCAACCCGTTCTCCCTATCGGCCGAACAGCCTGTGCATCAGTGTGGCCCAGCTCATCGGTGTAGATCCAGAACAGGGAAGGGTTGAGTTGGCTTGGATTGATGCTGAGCCTGGGACTCCGATTCTTGACATCAAGCCGTATCATGGCAGTGAGGACCGTGTAAGGGAGCTTGTCATGCCCCCTTGGTGCGACCATTGGCCCCACTATCTGGAAGAGAGCGAGGCTTTCAACTGGGAAGAGGAGTTTGCGTTCTGAGAGGAATGTAGATTTCGATCAGCTGTTCTCCCTCGGGATACCGTTGGAACTCCCAGTTGCCCAATGGCTGCATCTCGCTGTGGGCAAAGTAAGTGCCATAGATGTACTGGTAGGTTTTGGGGATGCTCGTCACATCTTGGTCGTGAATGAAGCGCACATAGCGACAGGGTGGGATGCTTCTCAGGGAGAACAAGGGGTTTTGCTCACTATCTTTCTCGACCGGGACGGCACAGAGGACACTCATGCCGTCCGAGGCCTCTTCCAACCATGCCGAGTACTGGTAACTGGCCTTGTCCGCTGGATGGGAGGGTATCAGATGCTGATGTTTGGCGAACTGCTGCCAAATTGTGTGGAAGGAGCGGGTTTCGGGTCCGAGATAGAAACTGAGGCCACAGAGCAGAAACCCATCAAGCTGCACTTCTTCACCCAAAAGCGGCTCTGCTTCCTCCTTTCTGGCAGGATGGATGCGCTCTTGCAGTTCGCTTCTTTGCAGCCCTTGTTTGCGGATTGCACCAGGACTGGTACCGAATCTGCGTTTGCAGCAACGATAGAAGGTTTCATAGTCTTCAAAGCCATAGAGAGGGAGCAGGTCTGCATACGAGCGTTCATCAGCGAGGGCTTGGAGGATCAAAGCAGTCAATTGTCTTGCCTGCAGATACTCCTTGAGCCTGAGATTGGTATGGGAGGAGAAGAGCCTGGAGAAGTGATGGGGACTGTACCCACTCACCTTTGCAAGTGTCTGCACGCTGGTTAGGGGATGCTCTCCACCGAGGCTTTGCTCAAACCGACTGAGGGTTTGCACGAGATTGTCATATCCATCCATGGGAAAAGATTACCACACATGCTATGATTCTTCCATGAGGAAAATACCCCTGCTGGTCAGTGCATGTTTGCTGGGTTCTCCCTGTCGCTACAATGGAAGGTCAGTCCCTTTCGCACTGGCAGAGAAGATTCTGCAAACCTTTGAGGTCATCGCTGTTTGTCCTGAAGAGATGGGAGGGTTGCCCACGCCTCGACCACCCTCTGAAAAGGTAGGCAACAAGGTGATTACCCAAGCAGGAATTGATGTGACCAAGGCCTTTGAGGAAGGTGCTCGGATTGCCTTGGAGAAAGCAAGGCAAAAGGGGTGCACCACCGCGCTCTTGATGGAGCGCAGCCCTTCATGCGGCCTTGGCATGATTTACGATGGCAGCTTCTCCTCTCAGCTCATCCCAGGCAACGGAGTTCTTGCCCAGCTCTTGCTTGATGAAGGTTTCACCATCTTCACTCCCAGCACACTAGAAGGCTATCTTCATTCCATGGGTGATGCATCAACCTTTGATGGCACCTGCAGATAGCCCATTTACTACTTTCTCTTGGGCAAAGATGTAGAAGATGATGATGGGAAGTGATGCAATGAGGATCGCCGTAAGGACAGCGGGTATGTTGACGGTCTCACTTCCAAAGAATTCCCTGATACCGAGCGGCAACGTTTTCTTGCGTTCCGTATTGAGCAACGTCATGGAGTAGATGAACTCATTCCAGCAAGTAAGGAAATTGTAGATAGCTACCGTTGAAATTGCAGGAGTGGAGAGGGGGAGCATGATCTTCCAATAGATGGTGAACGGAGAGGCTCCATCGATGATGGCTGACTCCTGGATGCTGATCGAGATTTCACGAAAGAATGACGTCATGATGTAGATGGCGATGGGCAGGCTGAAGTTGACGAACGGGAGGATCAAGCCCCAGTGTGAGTCGATCAGGCCGAAAGCCTTGGTCAGCTGATAGATGGGTACCAAAGTGGTATGTACCGGAATCATCATGCCAACCATGAAAAAGAGCAACAGATACGGGGCGTATTTTAGTTTCAGGCGTGCTATCGCATAGCTTGCAAGAGAACCTGCGAGAATGGAGATGGTCACACTCAAGGCAGTTACAAAGACGCTGTTTGCAAAGTAACGGGGGAAATTCGAGGCGAAAACCCGTGCAAAGTTGCCGAAAAAGAGTGTAGAAGGAAATCCCCAGAAATTCCCCCCGAGAAACTCCATCTGAGACTTGAATGACATCACGATGGTAATGACGAACGGAAACCCGAAGAGGACCAGATAGAGGCCGGCCACACCATAGAAACCAACTTTGTCCATGAGCTTTTTCATAGTATGCTTGCCTCCTTTACTGATTGTCTTTCTGCTTAAGCATGAATTGGACGATGATGATGACCACCAGTGAGATGACTATCATGCTCGAAGCCACTGAACTCGCATATCCCATCTGGTCTTCTGTGAACGCTTTCCTATACATGTAGGTAGCCATCAATTCAGAGTATCCATTGGGACCCCCGCCGGTCATGATCCATATCAGATCAAAATACTTCAGTGATCCTACGATGGAGAGGACTGCAGAGGTCTTGAGCGTACCGGAGAGCAATGGAAACGTAATCTTCCAAAACTGCTGCCACTTGTTAGCCCCGTCGATGACCGCGGCCTCGTACACCTCAGCAGAAATGTTGGTCATGCCGGCCCTGAGCAGAATCATGTATTGGGGGCTGTACTGCCAACAAATGACAAACATGACGGCAAAAAGCACCACCTGTTCTGAGCCGAGCCACGAAAGGCGCACGTCAGGACTGATGATTCTTAAAAGTCCGTTGAACAGACCTGTATAGGGATTGAACATCAAGAGCCAAAGGATACCGGTGGCAACTGTGGATAGGAGCAAGGGCATCGGGTAGATGGTCCTGAAAAACTTGGTTCCCCTGTTCTTGCTGTTGATGATCAGCGCAAGAATCATTCCCGTGCTGAGCTGGAAAACGATGGAAACAACGACGAGTAGGAAATTATTCTTGATGGCATGAAGGAAACGTTCATCGGCGAACAGCTTCACATAATTGGCAAACCCGATATTTGCCGAATTCGCAACAGGCCCAAAGCCTGACCAATCATGCAGACTGAACTGGAATGTTCTGAAAATGCTGCTTGCCGTGTACAGGGTATATACCAGAAAGGCAGGGAGAATGAACAAAAGTGCAGTCAGATGCACGCTCGCAGATCGTTTTTTTTCCATAGTGATTCCTTCCGATGGGTACAGAAGAGTCCAGGAAGGAAGTTTCCCTTCCCGGACTCTTGTGATGAAGTAACGTTATTTGAGGCCGTCAGCAGTCTTCTGCATCGTCTGGGCAGCCTGGACTGCTGTCATGGTACCGCCAAACAAAGCTTGTACGGTGTCCTTGTGCATGTTTGCAAGCTCAGGAGCCAAAGTCTGGTCGATGAAGTTCTGGATGAACGTTGCATTGGCGATCTGGGCCATGGCATCCCTCAGCAGCGGATCGTCTGCAGGAACCGGTGCAAACTTACTCGCTCCGATAGCTCCGCCCTTTGCATACTCTTCCATCAGCTGAAGATCAGTGGAGAGGAAGCCGACGAGTTTGGCTGCAATGTCCTTATTCTCAGCATAGGCGGAAACGCTGAATGCGTTTTCACCGGCGAGCAAGTCGGTTGCCTTGCCTTTCCCACCCTCGATGGAGGGATAGAGCATTACGCCAAGTTTATTCTGGTAGAAGGCCGGGTTCTCCGTCTTCACGATACTGAGCATGTTGCTGGTCTGAACAATCATAGCAGCTTGTTCTGCATAGAACATGACGCGCGATCCACCGGTATTGTAGTCTATGCCGTTTACCCCTTCAGGGAAGTAGCCTTTCTTGACCATATCCTGCAGCATCTCTCCGGCCTTCACAAAGACCTCATCGGTGAATTTGACTTCGCCATCAATGGCTCTCTTGAAAATGTCCGGTCCACCGAGTCTCATCGAGAGCAGTACAAAGTGCTGTGCACCGGGCCACTTGGCCTGGTTGGCCAGAGCAAAGGGGATGATGCCGTTCTTCTTGAAGGTTTCAGCTACCTGCACAAGCTCACTATAGGTCTTGGGAGGAGTCAGATTGTACTTTTTGAAGAGATCCTTGTTGTAGTACATGATGGTGGAGGAGTTCATGTACGGCGAGCCGTATACCTTTCCATCATACACGTTCAGGGCGAATGCACTTTCACTTACCTGGTCCTTCCAAGCTTTGCTCGCCTCTGTGATGTCGGCAACCATACCTGCATCAACAAAGGATTCCAACCAACTGCCACCCCACGAATGGAATACGTCAGGGAAGTCGTTTCCGGTCACCGTCTTGAGCTTGGTTTTGTAAGGGTTGGCTTCGATGACAGAGATGTTCACCTTCACCCCGGGATTAGCAGCTTCAAATCTTCGTACTGCGTTCTCAATCGGCCTTTTTGCAGTCTCATTTACCTGGATGTGCCACAGCTCAAGGGTCGTAGTCGGTTTTGCTGCTGTTTCAGCAGCTCCTCCAGCGTACAGACCGAATGTGACGGCTACCATAAGCAGCAGGGCAATCATCATAGTCTTCTTCATAGTTTTCTCCTTTTAGAAATCTCCGAGCAAGCTCGGTTGTTCACACGTTGTTTTCAATTGCACATGAGAAGATGTTGCATCAGAAACATGGATGGCATGCATAATCTCAAGCACATGCCGGGTCAGATCCCCATGTGCCCGATGGCCTTCACCAAGTGAGATTGAACGAGCCATCTCAGAAATTCCCAAACCACGAGAATTCTCCTTGTAGGAGTAACGCAACGGGATTTCTGACCATCCTTCCTCTCTGAACCTCCTGAGCCTTACCGGGCCTCCGAAGGTATTGGGATCGGGCACCTGGAGGGTTCCCTCCGTTCCGTAGATTTCGATGAAGGGCATCGAATGGTTCCAGACATCAAAGCTGGTGACGATGGTTCCTGCAACCCCATTGGCAAACTCCAACAATCCAGTCACGTGGGTGGGAACATCCACGGTGATCGTAGACCCCTTGAGAGGCTCACTGAGAATGGTTCGCTCAGCAAAGGTAGTTTTTGTCAGGCCGCTCAGCCGTTTGACCGGGCCAAGCAGATGGACCAGAGCGGTGAGGTAGTAGGGTCCCATGTCAAACATCGGGCCTGCTCCTTCCTTATAGTAGAACTCAGGATTAGGATGCCAGTGTTCATGGCCGTGGTTCATCATGTAGGCACATGCAGCTACAGGTTTGCCAATCCATCCTTCTTCCAGAAGCTTTCGGGATGTTTGCAGCCCGGCTCCAAGGAAGGTGTCGGGAGCACCGCCGATGCGTACCCCCTTCTCTTTTGCGAGTGCATGCAAACGATTGGCCTGTTCCATGTTCAGGCTCAATGGTTTCTCAACATACACGTGCTTTCCCGCAAGCAACGCCTGCTCACAGATGGCAAAGTGGTGTTGCGGTGTGGTGAGATTGAGAACAATCTCAATTTCAGGATCGGCAAGGAGTGCATCAGCATCCATGATATTGGGTATCTGGTACTTCTCTGCATTCTCTTTTGCCCGTTCCTCGATCAGGTCGGAAATGGCGTGGATGGTGATGAATTCCTTGAACTTGGTTGTCAGGTTATCCAAGTAGATCCCGCTGATTTTCCCAATGCCGATGATTCCAGCTTTCATAGGTGTTTTCATATCAGAACATCTTCCTGTCGGTTTTGAATTCATCGATGGTAAGGCCTTTGCGAACAGCCTCACGTTTTCCTTCAGCAGCCCAGAGCATGCCGCGCTTCATCAACTCCCATGCTTCGGCTACATCAAAGACATCGTTATGATGGCCGAGTGCATTGTAGAAGACTCTTCCGTGTCCCCATTTCTTCGTCCAAATGACCGGAACACGCACCACACCATTGGTGCTGTGATACCAGTGGACAGTAGGAAATTCTGTGGTTGCAAGCACTTCTACTGCAGGGTCGACATGGAGATAGTACTGTTCAGTGCATACCTTGAAATCTTCAATATCCTTCACTAATTCAGAGGAGGATTGGCGGATGTTTACGGTGAAGGGAACACCATCCCCACCGGGGTGTGCAACCCAGTTTCCGCCGGTCATAAATTGCCAAGCAACATTTGTTCGGAAAGCGTCACACATTCCGCCATGACAACCAGCCAGGCCAACTCCAGAACCAATAGCCTCCAGAATTGGGCCAACAGCATCTTTTGGGAGTTCTCCCATTGTCCAGATAGGAACAAAGAGATCAAGTTCCATCAAACGCTCTTTCTGGGAGAAGATATCGAGATCGTGGTACATATCTACGACAAAATTGTTGTCTTCTAGAAATTTTTTGCATCGAGCGGAGACCAAGTCGGGCTCATGGCCTTGCCATCCGCCAACGAGAATTGCAGCTTTTCGAACGGTATCATGCATGTAGGGTGTTCCTCCTACTTGACACGATACGTCTTGTAGGGGTCCCCCGCTCGCCACTTATTGCCTAGAACACCTCAAAAATTGCTATTTCAAATACTTGTTCCGATATTCTGTCGGGCTGCAATACAAATATGTTCTGAAGGTACGATTGAAGGTCTTGATACTGGTGAATCCACATTGATAGGCAATGTCTGTGATCTGATCATTCGTATCAATGAGCAGCGACTCAGCTCTGGTGAGCCTGAGACGGGTAAGGTAGATATGGAAAGTCTGACCGGTATGCTGGTGGAAGAACCGGGCAAAATGATATTTGCTTAGGTGCGCAACTTCGGCAATCGTGTCCAGCGATATCTCTTCTGCGTAGTTCTCATGTACATATTTGAACACCTTGTCCAGGATGACATTGCGGTTGGCCCGTTTCAGTATGTCCAAGTTGCTGATTTGCTGGATGGGAGCTTCCCTGAAGAGCAGGAGAAAGAGCTCAAACATGGTACTCTTGATAGCCAAGCGATAGCCGGGTGTCTGTTGCTTTGTCTCCGTGTTTGCCTTGTCGAAAAGGGAGAGGACTTTCCCATGAAGCTGTGGATTTTTTCGCTGTGAGAAGAAAGGATCCTTTGCCAAGGATGTGTGGGTGAAGATCATGTCCCGTATTTCAGAGAGTGAGGGGTCGAGGAAGCCCAGGCCTATTTGGGCGAGTGTTACCTTGGTCCCGAAGCCTGCATCAAAGAAGCCATGAATGTAGTTGGGGTTGATGAAGAGGATGTCATTGGTTTCAAGCTCAAAGTACTTACCCTCAATTTGGGCTCGGATGTGCCCACTCTGAATCTTGATGATCTCAATGCAGTCGTGCCAATGCAAGGAGAATCCGCGAAGATATGCATCCCACAAGTAAATAGGGAAGGTCGGCTCGAGATATCGCTTTTGGTTCCAAGGTTTGCTATCCATCCTCTCCATGTTTGCTCCAATCTTTGATGTATACCGAGTGATGTAGCAATAAACAAACAATGAGACTACAGCTTCGCGTACGCTCCTGCCCGTCTCAGTGCCTCAGTTACCTTTCCCCAATCCTGAGCATCTCGGAACATCCAGCTGCCGGTCATCCCCAGCACATGGGGATTGGCCAGGTAATGAGCTGTCATCGCTTCATCGATGTGTCCAGCAACAAAGAAGGAGAAAGCTCCCTCTTGTGCCATCCTATCGATGAATGCAAGCCCCCCGAGCTCTTCCACAGGATAACAGCCAAGCACATCAAGATTCCACTGCCTGGCGAGGGCTGCTTGTGTGGTAACCGGATAGATCGGAATCGACCGGCTTTGGCAGAGCCCGATCATCTGCTCATCAAAGCAAGGAGAGAAGAGGAAGGCAGCCCCGTTGTCCAAAGCCTGAAGTGCTTGCTCATAGGTCTGTACATTCCCACCTCCTGCAAGGATGTCCCCTTGCATGGCGAGGTAGCGCAAGAGTTCAAACCCGCCATCTTGCTGTACCGATACGTTGACAGCTCCCACACCGCTGGTGCGCAGTGCTTTTGCAAGCTCAGGTCCAGCATGCTTGGGAAAGGCCTTTGCCATGGGTATGCAGCGGATCTTGGCCAATGTCTGGGTGGTCTTGTCCATCTTTCGTTCCTCCTGATTCTTCCAGTTTACTTGGTTTGTGCCATCCAGTCGACCAGAAAATAGTAGAGGATGAAGATGATGCTGCTGATCGTCCAGGTGACAGGATAGGCCCAGAACACCACACGGACATCAAGAAAGAGTGAGAGCCCGACCTGGATGAAGATGATGCGGAATACGCACCAGATTGCAAGCATGACGCTCATCGGTACGATGGATCTTCCTGCCCCTCGGAAGATGCCGGTCATGACGTGGCTGAGTGCGAGAGCCCACATGAAGAAGCTGGAAATCTTTGCTTTCTCGATGCCGATGGCGATGACTGCAGGGTCTCGGCTGAAAAGGCTGATCAAAGGATATGCCCCGAAATAGAGCAACAGGCCGATGGACTCGGCCAAAATCATGGCGAAGATAGCCCCGAACCGTGCGGCTTTGCGAACCCGCACATACTCTCTTGCCCCAAGATTCTGAGCGGTGAAGGTTGTCAGCGCAAGTGCGAAGGCGGTGATGGGGATGAATGCGAAGCCTTGGATGCGCATGAAGGCACCGTTGCCTGCCATGGCATCAGCACCAAATAGATTGATGGAAGCTTGCAAGATGACATTTGCGAAAGACGTCACTGAGTTCTGGATCCCCGAGGGGATGCCAAGCCTGAGAATTCGCTTCAAGAGATACGGGTGGAACTTGATGGAACGCACCCTCACCCTGACCAAGTCCTTGGTGGTGAACAAGAGGCGGAAACAGAGGATTGCACTGACTCCTTGTGAGATGACCGTGGCATAGGCAGTCCCCGCGATACCAAGATGGAAAACCCCGACGAAAACCAAATCAAGGATGATGTTCAGGATTGCTGCGACAACCAGGTAGTGGAGTGGGTGCTTGCTGTCCCCCACCGCCTGCAGGATTCCGCTGGCAGTGTTGTAGAGCACCAGGGTGCTGATCCCCAAAAAGTAGATGCGTACATAGCGGGACGCATCGTCGTAGACTTCGGCAGGTGTCTGCATCCAGGTAAGGATGAGCGGGGTGAGATAGTATCCAAGGATGGTGAGCAAGATGCTGCTGGCGATGCCGAAGGCGACCGAGGTATGGACTGCCTTTCCGACTTCTTCCTTGTTCCCCTCCCCGAATGAGTTGGAGATCACCACCCCGGCTCCCACAAAGATCCCCTGGAAGAGACCGACAAGCAGCATGGTCAGGCTTGCAATGGAGGAGATGGCAGCCAAGGCCTCCTTGCCTACAAAGTTTCCGACTACCAGTGAGTCGGTGGTATGGTAGAGTTGTTGGAACAGATTGCCAAGAAAAATGGGAATAGCAAAGGAGAGGAGGTTCCTTTGTATTGAGCCCTTGGTCATGAGTCTTACATGCGTTCCCATATGGTCTTGTACTCTAGTCCATCAAGGCCATTCATGCAATCCACAATGCAGATGGGAAATGCTGTATATTTGTGCTGGCATGTATGGAAGTTTTGGCTATATACTACCATATACGTACTTGTTCATTACTCATCAACCCGGTTGCATCAAGGTGTTTACTGTAGGATTTGGTTTTCTGAGAAGGGAGATGCTGTTTGAAACGAAAGATATTGGTCGTGGGCTTTTCGTCGCAGGACACCAGATTGATGCACTCCCTCTTGGATGCAACATATGGGCTGACCTCAATTGAAGCTGATGAGGTTTTGCAGCACTTGCATGCCTCCAATGATATCGATCTGGTCATCCTTGATGAGTCAGTTCTTTCAGAGAACCTCCTTGCATCCTTGTTGTGTGAAGAGATCACAGCAAAGCTTCCCTTTTGGGTATACGGGTCTGAAAAGCTTCCGTTCGCCTGTCAGCTGACAAGACCCTTGCAATCGGGTGAGCTCGTGGACCGGCTCGAGCGACTCTTCGGCCAGCCTGATCAGCATACGCTTGAAGAGCGGCTGGAAGAACAGACTTCTCTCTTCAATGCCATCTTCTGGCAAGCCCCCATGGGAATCACCATCTCTCATGGGAAGTGCCCTGCAGCAGGGCAGATAAGCGAACTGTTCAACGTCAACCCCAAGTTCGAAGCAATTACCGGCCGCAGCAAGGAAGAGCTGAAGGAGCTGGGTTGGGCGAGCATCACGCATCCTGACGATCTTGTCCAGGATATGAAGCTCTTCTCCCAGCTGCAGGAAGGAGAGATACCCAGCTATTCCATGGAGAAACGGTACCTCAAGCCCGATGGCTCCTATGTCTGGGTTGATATGGTTGTTGCCCCGCTCAACCTTGCAAACGGACATGATTACAACCATATCTGTCTCGTGCAGGACATCACCAAACGCAAGGAGATGGAGCACTCGCTCAAGGAAAGTGAACGCAGCAAGTCGGTCTTGCTCTCCCACCTCCCGGGCATGGCGTATCGGTGTAGATATGACCAGCAATGGACCATGCTCTTCGTCTCAGAAGGGTGCAGGGATCTCACCGGGTATGAACCGGACAGCCTTCTGGCCAACCATGACATCAGCTTCAATGATCTTATTGTCGACTCCTATCATGAGGAGATCGACAGGGAGTGGGAACGTACCCTTGCCCTTCATGAACCTTTCCGTTACGAGTATGAGATCATCACCAGTTCTGGCGAGCGCAAATGGATCTGGGAGATGGGACAAGGTGTCTATGACGAAGAGGGGAGGGTGCAAGCTCTGGAAGGCATCATTCTCGACATCTCCGAGCGTAAGCGAATCGAGCATGAGCTGACCTACTTGAATGAGCATGACAGTTGGACAGGATTGTTCAACAGAACCCATCTTGAAGCGCTCTTGCGTTCTGATGCAGAGCGACATCATGGGCTCAGGCGCAGCCTTGTAACGGTGAACATCAGCGCCCTCCATGCATCAAGCCTCACCTACGGACATCAGTACGCCCAGCAGATCCTCAAGCGCGTTGCCACCAGTCTGGAGGCGCTTTGCAGGGAAGACTGCACGCTCTGCAAAACACACGAGTATCGATTTACCTACTATGTGAAGTGTTGCCGGAACAGGGACCAGCTCCAGTCGTTCTGCAGGGAGATATCCCAACTGCTTGAGAGCCTTTTGGCTGTGGAAGGCATAGGTTGGGGAATTGGGGTGGTGGAAATCGACTCCTCCAACGCCAAATATGTTGATCAGCTGCTGCGCAATGTCCTGGTGGCTTCGGAGAAAGCGCATACGCTCTGGGGTAGTAAGATCCCCTTCTGTTTCTTTGACAAGGAGATGGAACAGCAGATGTTCCGCGAAGAGGAGATAACCAGTGAGCTGATGCACCTGGCTTCGGGTGAAGGGTCTGGGTCGCTTTTCCTTCAGTACCAGCCGATCTACGATGTGGCCAGCGAGAGCATCTGTGGTTTTGAAGCGCTTGCAAGGCTGAAGACTCCCAACCTAGGGCTCATCTCCCCACTGGAGTTCATCCCCATCACCGAAAAGACAAAACTCATCATCCCCCTCGGAGAGACAATCTTTCTGCAGGCCTTCCGCTTCCTCAATCGGCTTCGGGACCAGGGATGCACTCAGATGAGTGTTTCGGTCAACGTGTCAGCCATCCAGCTGCTCAGGCATGATTTCATCCCCTCCTTGCAACGAATGATCAAGGCGATGCAGATTGATGCCCGGTATCTGGTTCTCGAAATCACTGAATCGGTATTTGCCTCCAACTATCAGGAGATCAATCGTATCCTGGGCCAATTGCAAAAGATCGGCATCCAGGTTGCCATGGATGATTTCGGCACAGGGTACTCCTCGCTTGCCAGGGAGCGGGAGTTGAATATCAATTGCCTGAAAATTGACAAATTCTTCATTGATAAGCTGATGGATCTTACCGATGAGCAGGCCATCAGCGGCGACATCATCTCCATGGCTCACAAGCTGGGCCACTGTGTGGTTGCCGAGGGAATCGAGCATGAGCGTCAGTTTTCTTACCTCAAACGCTTCTTTTGCGACAAGATCCAAGGCTATCTGATCTCCCGCCCCCTTGATGAGGAGGCGGCTCTTGCGCTGGCCAAGGAACAGCTTGCATCTCACCCCCCGAGCAATTGAGCTAGTTGGTCTCGTCTCTCTTTCGAGTAGGCTCCTTTCACGAAGCCTTTGACCGTACCGTCTTGGGTGAGCACGACCAACGTAGGCTGTCCATCAATGGGGATGCCGGCTTGAGATGCAAAGCGTTCTGCTTTTGAGAGAAACAACACCACACCAAAGGAAGGTTCCACAACCGAAGCGTACTCCTTGGCGATCCCCTTGCGGATGGTCCCTCGGACAAAGAAGGGAGCCCCGTCGATTACCGCCACATGGTAGATGGTAGCCTCGCGAAGGGGGCTGGTCGGTTCGGTCAGCCGTTTCTGCCACTCCAGGAAAGCCTCTTGCTGCTCTTCGCCATTCTTGCGGGAGGAACTGAGCGTGATGGCCACGACGACCTCTTCATCTGTCAAAAGGTCATCAGGAAACATGATGTCCAGATCAGCAAAGGTCTTGCCTTCGACCGAAGGGAAGGAGGCTCCACTGAGGGGAACCAGTGCCAGGCATACAGCCAACAGAAGGTGTTTCATGCTGATAGTATAGGCCATAATCTGTGTTCTGTTTAGGAAAAGTGATGGTTCAGAAGCCTCTCGTGCTGACTTTCATACCTATAGTCGAAGCGCAGAAACCACTTGAGATTAGAAAGTCCAATCTTTTCGGCGTGAATGGTGCGATACCCAAGTGAAACCAGTAGTTTGCCAAGCCCTTCTTCAGAGAGGGGGTGGAGGATTGTTTCCAAACAATCAAATGCGGTTTTCAAAGGGGAGTTCGAAACGAACGATCCTGCTTCCTGCATTTGGATAACCACCGAGATGTAGGGTGGCTGTGCAGCTTGCACCACGTGGCAGAAAGCATCATAGCCAAGATACTCCACCACCAAGTCTGCAATAAGCAGATCACAGTGGGGGACCTTGTGTGCCTCCTTGGCCAAATCGATGCAGAGAGGGATGAAAACCCCTTCAAGCTGAGGGAATCGCCTTACTGCCTCCTGAAGATAGGAGGCATTGATATCGATCCCATACAGGGTGGAGATGCTTGTCGTATCCACATGCTCCAGACCGTTGCCCCCGGCGATGCCGAGCACCGCTGCAGTGCGCACAGGGTACCGGTTCAACTGGTCTTGCATGCACGCATTCAGGGCTTGCAGCTGTCCTACCTGATCCCCGCCCATATGTGTCTCATAGACACTGAGCGGGATTCTCTGCCAAGGATGGTCGTTCTGATTGTATTCAGGCCTCATGGAGTGAATCGTAGCGTAGGCGAGGCGGTTTGTCATGCCTGTTGGGGCAGCACCTGCTTGAGAAAAGCCATGGTACGCTCCTCTTTTGGGGAGCTGAACATGACATCTGGTGATGCTTCCTCGAGAATGACCCCTTCATCCATGAAGATGACCCGGTCAGCAACTTCCTTGGCAAACCACATCTCATGGGTAACCACCAGCATGGTCATTCCCTTTTTTGCAAGGTCGGTCATGACAGAAAGCACTTCCCCCACCAACTCCGGGTCAAGGGCACTGGTCGGCTCATCGAAGAGCATGATCTGTGGCTCCATCGCCAAAGCTCTGGCTATGGCAACACGTTGTTTCTGCCCCCCACTGAGCATGGCAGGATACACATCAGCTTTTTCCTGAAGCCCTACCTGGTCCAACAGATCGGATGCATACAAGCGGGCTTTCTGGTGGGGAATCTTCTTTACCTGGACCATTCCCTCCATCACATTCTGGATGACTGTCATGTGGGGAAACAGGTTGAAGTGCTGGAAGACCATGCCCAGCTCCTGACGAACTTTGTTCAGCTGCTTTTCTCCCTGTTTTACCCGCTTTCCGTTGATGAATATCCTGCCTTTCTGGGCTTTCTCCAAAAAGTTGACACAGCGAAGCAGTGTACTTTTCCCACTGCCTGAGGCGCCTATGATAACGACCACCTCTCCACGTTTCACTTCCAGATTGATATCCTTGAGCACTTCAAGATCACCAAAACGCTTGACCAGATGCTCAATCTTGAGGATGGTTTCTTCACTCTTCTTTGCTTTTTCAATCACGGTCACTCACCTTCAGCCTTTGTTCGATCCGATGCATCACAAACGAGAGCACGCTGGTCATGATGAGGTACCAGATGCCGACGATGAGGAACATCTCCATGTACATGAATGAGGACGAGCCCATCTGCCTGCCTTTGAGCATGAGCTCCGGGACTGCAATCGTTGAGGCAAGGGAGCTGTCCTTCAGAGCAATGATGAGCTGGTTGCCCAGCGGCGGCACTGCCCGTTTGAAGGCCTGAGGCAGGATGATGCGCTGCATTGCCTTTGCCTTGGGCATACCGAGGCTTCTTGCCGCCTCCATCTGACCGATATCGATCGATTGGATGGAACCTCTGAAGATCTCTGCAATATAGGCACCATTGTGGAAGCCCAAGGCGATGATGGCCGAGGGAATCGGTGCAATGGTGACGATGCTCGTCAGTCCATAGTAGACGATGAACAGCTGCACCAAAAGCGGAGTGCCCCGAATCAGGAAAATGTAGGCTCTGCAGATGCTGGAAAGCCATTGCTGCGTGGAGAGGCGGCCGAGTGCGGCCGCCAATCCGATGATCAGACCAACGAGGATCCCGAAGAAGGTAATTTGCAGGGTGTACTGGGCAGCCTCTGCAAAGAGGAAAAACTTCGACGGGATGACGGTAAGATCCCAAGGTAGTATGTGCATGGTCAGTTTGCTCCCTTACTCAATGGTGATATCTTCGCCATTGAACCATTTCTCACTGATGGCTTTCATGGTCCCATCAGCGAACATGGCAGAGAGGGCATCATTGACCTGATTCTTCAAGGCAGTGCTCTCCTTGTGGAACGCTATGGCCATGACCTCACTGCGAAGCACCGATCCAACCAAGGTGAGCTTCTCTCCCTCTTTCAGTGCCGCAATTGCATTCAGCCCGACAATCCTGTCGGTGAGCACTCCGTCGATGCGGCCATTGAGCAACTCGATCAGTGTCTGGTTGTCGTCCTCATAGAGCTTGACCTTGGTCCCGAGTGTCATCGCATCCTGCTCAAAGGTTGTTCCGGTCACCAGGCCGAGGGTATGGTTGCTTGTCAGATCCTCGATGGTCCTGATCGTACCATCCTTGCGGGTGATGAGCTGTGGGCCGCTGTAGTAGTAGGGCAGGGAGAAATCGACCACTTTCTGCCGCTCTTCGGTGATGCCCATGCTGCCGAGGATGCCATCATAGCGCTTTGCTCTGAGACCTTCGACGATACCATCCCAACTGGTGGTCACATAGTTCAGTTTTCTTCCCAGCCGGTTGGCTATCTCTTGTGCTACATCAACATCAAAGCCAGCTACATCCCCATCTTCGGTGAGGTAGTTGAAGGGGGGATACCCACCCGATCCAGCAAAGGAAATGGTTGCGGTGTCCTCTTTCTGTCCCTGAGCAACGAGCGATGGCATGACAAGCAAGAGAAGTAGGCCTACCAAGAGTACAATACGATATAGTTTCTTTGTCTTTTTCACAGAAATCTCCTTTGTGAATGTGATAGGAAATTGTAACAGATTTCTGGGATGAGCAACAATGACGGATATGCTATTTGTTATAATATATGTGTTTGTGTTTTTCTTTCTGTTATAACATGGTTGCGATTAAGTGATTTACAGGGTTTGATTTACTCTTGAGAAACCTCAGCTGGAATGCTATAAATTATAACATGGTTGCTACATTATCCGATCCAAAAGTAATTGAAATCAAGAATAAGAAGAACAATGTCACCTATCTATATGAGGACCGACACTACTGGGACCCGGAAAAGAAGCAAACACGGCATAAGCGGCAGTGCATCGGGAAATTGGATCCGGTGACTGCCCAACGCATCTATAACCCAAGCTACCGGCAGAGGATGGCTGAGCAGAGTCAGGACGATACCCAGGTTGTACCGAATTTCAAGTTGCTTGGTCTCAGGCATCTGCAGCAGTATGTGGAAGCTTCGTCGACCATCAAAGGAGACCTGAAAGCCCTGTTCAGCGAGGAGGCGACCGACCACCTGCTCTTTCTTGCCTGGTTCCTTCTGGTCACCCGAAGACCGCTCTCCTATGCCGTATACTGGGAAGAGGGGAGAGAGGGCCTGTATACAGGACCTTCAGATTGGCAGGAAATACGGCAACTCCTGCAACTCTTTGATGCAGAGAAGCTTCGGCAATGGCAAGCGATGCAGAAAGAGAGCGAGAGAACCTGTGCGGTGTTTGATCTTTGCTCAGTTGCCAGTTATGAGAACCATAATCCGTATCTGCAGTATGGATACAACCGTGAAAGTGAAGCTCTCGAGCAGAACACCATCGTCCTGCTCACCGACCATGCAGACTTTTTCCCCCGCTCCTTCAAACTGCTTTCCGGTACGATGTTGGGAGTGAATACCATCGACTCCTCGCTCTCCTATCTGGATGTCGATGCTTCCACAGTTCTTATGCTGAACCGACGATTCTTCTCGCTTCATCGCATCGAGCAGCTGGTGGAACAGCGGCGATTGTTTTTGCTTCGTGTTCCTACCAGACAACGCTGGCTCGATGGGTGCATTGTCCGTCATCGCAAGGATATCGAAGCGGGATGGCAGTTGCTTGATGCCCAGAAGAGAGTGATTCGGGCGCTTCGGATCAATGAGCCGGTTCTCCCCGTTGAAGGGGTGCATGTGCATCTGTTTTACGATGAGCTTTGGCGTGCGAATCAGCAGGAGAATCTGCTCTCCTTGCTGGCACAGTGCAAGCTTGAGCTGGAGAACGATGAACGCGTGGAGGAGCATGCCAGGCTGTATGAGACCTACTTCAAGGTGAGAAAACGCAGTAATGGAAAGATGCGTGCACAGCTCGTTGCCGATCCCATGCAGACCTTCAATGCTTCCCATGCAGGTTTCTGGGCCTTGGTAACCAACACCGACCTTTCTAGCCAACAAGTGCTGGAGATGTATGAGAAACGCAATGCCTTTGAGCGGCGATTTGATAATCTGCTGAATTTTGAAGATTGTCAGAACCTGCAGGTCCAGAGCCAGGCCTGCTATCCGGGAAGGGTCTTCCTGCAACTGGTAAGTGAGATGGTGCGAGCCCTGCTGATATCCGGCCTTGGGGATTCTGCCATTTCCATCGAGCAGATGCTTTTTTCCCTCTCCAACCTCAAGGAAGTCTCGTTTGGCCAGAGCCTTACCAGCTACCGCAAGCCCTTGACAGATGTGCAGAAGCAGGTGGATGCACAGTTGGGTTTGGACTTGCACCCACGCCGAGAAAACCCCATCACACCATGAGCGGTCTGCACGCATGATTACTCCTTATTGAAGGTCATGCGGTAGGTCCGCTGTATCTGAGCGTAACGTAATTCTGTAAAAAATTTGTGTTTTTCGTAAACCGAATACTAAGCCGTTGCTGATTGTTCTGGTATGATATGCATAGGAGCACAAGCATGGGTATTGTCACGAGCATCCCCAATATACTGTCTCTCTCCAGAATTCTCTTGTCATTTGCCATGTTCTTTGTTGCAGGACATCCCCCCATCTTGTTTGCCTTTGTCGTGCTCTGTGGCATCACCGATGTCCTGGATGGATACTTGGCGCGCAAGTTCCACTGCGAGAGCAACTTGGGTGCGCGCTTGGACTCCCTGGGGGACTTGGTCTACTACAGCGCCCTCACCCTGTATGTGATCCGCTTCCAAATGCCCCTGATCCAACCCTATCTGGGTGGGATTTTCGTCATCTTCGTGATCAAGACGCTTACGCTGCTGGTCAGCAAGCTGAGAAACGGACGCGTCTACTCGCTGCATACCTATGGCAACAAGTTGACCGGGGTGATGGTGGTGGTCTCCATCTGCCTGATCCTGCTCACCGGCACGGGTCTCTTCGTTGCGCTGCTGGTCATCGTAGGTATTCTCAGCGCACTGGAGGAGTTGTTGATCATGAGCATCTTCAAGGAGCCGGATACCAATACCAGAAGCATATTCCAGAGACGATGAGCTGGCAGAACAGGAGAGGGCGCGAGACAGCTCAGAACGGCTCCTTCGGGTTTTTCTTTCTTCAACGCAGTTTTCACAACACTTCATAGAATTTGGCCTGTTGACGAATTGAAATATTCACCTTACACTCATTTAAGCGTTTAACAAGTATTGAAAGGAATATATGAAAAAAGTAACGATAGAGACGGTTGCGCAAAAAGTCGGTGTTTCTGCTGCAACCGTCTCGTATGCACTTTCAGGGAAACGGAAGATCAGTCAGGAAGTGACGGACAGGATTCTCCAGGCTGTTGAGGAGCTGGATTACCGGCCAAGCATCACTGCAAGGAATCTTGCGAGCAACAAGACCTGGACGGTTGGCCTGTATGCCTCTCCCACGCAAAATATTCGCGAGGATTATTTTTTCAATAACATCCTTGCAGGTGTGCTGGATGTGTTGCATGAAAGAAAGTACCAGGTGCATCTCTATGCCGATTACCTGAATGAAAAGAGTCGGAACCATCCTGACCTAAACCTTACCCAGCCCATCGATGGTGCGCTGATCATGAACCCTCGCATCAATGACGTATATATCGACCATATCAGGCAGCGGAGCATTCCCTATGTTGTCATCGGTACCCCCGAAGAGCGAGACGACTCCTTCTATGTTGATGCTGATGTGACTGCAGGGTACTATGCTATAGTTAATTATCTTCTGAAAAAAGGTCATCGGAAAATCATCCTGATGAACGGATCGGTTGAGTATACCCAAAGTGAAAAGCGGAAGACTGGGTATATGATGGCCTACCGGGACAACGCGCTGCAGTACTCCGAGCATTGGATTGTCAATGTGCCGATGCTAGAGGAGGAAGGGTATCGTGTTTTCCTCAAGACCATCAAAAACGTTCCCGATTTCACTGCTGTGGTTACATTCAATGATACGATTGCAGTGGGTGTCCTGAGGGCTTTGAAGGAGAGCAATCTGCATGTGCCTTCCAAGGTTGCCGTGGTGAGTGCCGGGAATACGATGATAACCAGGATTCATTCACCCGCTATCACCAGTCTTGACATGGGGTCCTACGAGATAGGGGCAAAAGCTGCTGAGCTCTTGGTTGATGTGATTGAGAAACGGCGGATACAACCTTCCCATGAGATCATCCAGACGCGTCTGGTGGAACGCGAGAGCAGCTGAGAAGGGGCAAGCCTGCGCAAGCGCACAATGTTTTTCTTGACAGAAAAGAAAAAGTGCTTGTATAGTAATTTAAGCGTTTAAATTGAAAAGTGTTTAATAAAGATTTAGCGTTTATATAAGAATTTGAGTATTTCCCATGAGCGTGTCGGGAAAGCCCATCAGGGTATCCCTGCTCAGCGATCAGGTAGCGGGAACAGCCAAGCATTCAACTTCCAGGTTGATTTGCAATAGGAGGAATGTATGAAAATTCGAATGAAGGTCATGTGTGTACTACTGTTGCTCTTGCCATCAATGATGATTTGGTCTGCCGGAACCAAGGAATCTGCAGCCGCAAAGGCTGACGGGAAAGCGGAAATCACTATCTGGGATTTCAAGTATGGTGATGTGGAAGGCGTACAGCCTGCAATGAAGAAGATTGATGATCTTATCATGAGCCAGAATCCTGGTATCACCATCAAGCATGTAGGCCAGCCGAATGACAACTATTACCAGCTGGTGCGCGCTGCGGTACAGGCAGGCCAGGGGCCGGATATTGTCATGTTCCACGGTGGTGTCCAAGCGTACGAATTCGATGACTATACAATTGCTATGGATTCTTACATTGCTGATTGGAGATCCGAGATTTCCGAATTCAGCTGGGCCTACTGCTCTGAGAATGGGGATGCAAAGAAGCCTGTTCACATGGTTCCCTTGACCACACAGGGGTTCGGCATCTATTACAACAAGGCCCTCTTCAAGAAGGCCGGTCTCGATCCTGAGAAAGCCCCATCTGATCTTGATGAGTTTATGGCAGCATGCGAGAAACTGAAAAAAGCAGGCATCGTACCCATCGTTGCTGGGCTTCAGGGAGACCCGTACTCCATCGATTTCCTCTTCAGATGCTTTGTTGCAAACATCTATGGCGAAGATGTGAAGGATTTGGGAACTGGGAAGCAGAACTTTGCGGGCAACGCCGCTTTCAAGCGATCTGCTGAGATTGTCAAGGAACTGTTCAGCAAGGGATATATGGACCCCGCCGGTACCTCGACCCCGTATTTCATGGATGCTGCAAACAACTTTGCTGCCGGCAAGGGAGCGATGTTCATCGGCTTGCTCTCTGATGTCTGCCATTGGAAGGTGTTTTGTGATGCACTGGGTATAGACGGTGTGGGTTACTTCCCCACAATCAATTTCCCGCAGGCAAAGTACAAGGACCAGCAGGTCGGGCAACCGGCAGGTATTGGGTACAGTGTCATGAAATGGTCAAAGAATCCTGAAGCTGCGATGAAAGTGGTGGAAGGGTATGCCCGTGGTGAGGGGAACGCCTTGTGGATGGGGATGACCGGTGCACTGTCTCCCAACAAAAATGTGGATATCAAGAGCTTGGGATATCCCTTGGTCGCAAAAATTCTGGAAAAGCCATTTGTCCTGGATTTTAATACCCTGTTGCTGAACGAGGATGCCAACGGCAATTTCGATCGCTACTGTGCCCAGGCATTCGTAACGAATGAGATCAGCATCGACAAGTTCATTGCAGTGTGCCAAGGCATGCTGGACAATGTCCAGAAAGCAAGATAACTGAGATTCCCATGGGTTGTCCTCAATTGCCTTATGAGCTGGGACAACCCATACTTGTGCTTGGGGGACGCATGTGAAAAGTTCTACATCCAGAATGAAGAGCGAAGCAAAGGAATCGTATCTGCTCATCATGCCGTTGATGCTTTTGCTGCTTGTGTTCATACTCTATCCTGTGCTGGCGAATGTATACCTGAGCTTTTTCAAGTGGAAAGGCATGGGAAAGGCCACGTTCATAGGGTTGGCAAATTATCAGGCCATGTTCAGGGATGAGACCTTCTGGGTCTCCATCAGGAATACCTTGGTCTTGTTGCTCTACATCCCCATGGGAGTCATGCTCCCCATCCTCATTTCTGCTCTCCTTCGGGAAGGCCTCAAGGGGTGGTCGATCTTTCGGGCGATCATCTATATCCCGAACATTCTCGGCTATGTGATCATGGGAATGATCAGCAGTATCATGTTCAGAAAACTCGGGCCTTTGAACCATGTATTGGTGGCTATCGGTTTGGAGGGCTTGGCTCTTGATTGGCTGAGCATTCCCAAGCTGACACTCAATACATTGGGTTTGGTCTATGGGGTTTGGCTGCGTTTGGGATTTGGTTGCATTTTTTTCCTTGCTGCAATGAGCAGCATTGACGAGTCTCTGTATGATGCTGCAAAAATCGATGGAGCACTCTGGTGGCGTACGTTTTGGAATGTGACCGTCCCTTCCATCCGATTTTCCATTGAGTTTTGGGTAGTGCTCTCCTTCATAGAGATCTTGGCTCGCGCCTTTCCCTTCATTTACACGTTCTCCCGTGGAGGTCCGGGGTTTGCAACCTTCACCCTGGAGTATGGGATCTATAATGAAGGGTTTGTCGCATTCAACATGGGGTATGCAAGTACGTGGGCAAGCGTCTTGTTTGTGATTTGTGCTGTTATTGCCTGTTTTCAGGTTGCGCTTATGAGGAAGAATTCAGATGTCCAATAGGTATGAGAAAGCAGTAAAGGCAGTAATGTATGTTGTGTTGGGCATGTTCGCCATGATGGCTCTCTATCCTTTGTTCTTCGTGCTGGTCACCAGCCTGAAATCCCCTGCCGAGTATGTCAACAACAAATTGCTGATGCCACAGAGCCCAACCTTCAGGAATTTTTACCATGTTTGGGTGAAAGGGAATATGCTCAGGTATTTTCTCAATAGCTGCATCCTCATTCCCACCGGCCTGGTGGTGTACCTGTTTGTGTGCATAACAGCAGGCTTTGCTTTTGGCCGATTGCGCTTCCCTTATCGTTTTCCCCTATTTCTTTCTGTGTTGTTTCTGATGATATTCCCCCAGATGTTGCTTTCCATCCAGATCTTCCAGATTTGCCGAAAGCTGCATCTGGTCAACACCTATCTGGGTCTTATCCTTGTATGGGTAGCCTACTTCGGCCCGTTCGGTACGTATATCATGACCACCTATTATGCCACGGTACCCATGGAGATCGTGGAATCAGCCAGGCTCGATGGAACCGGTGTGTACCGTATGCTCTCCTACATTATGATACCCATTGCAAAACCGATGATCATCATCATCGTGGTGATCGGCACCCAATCCATGTGGAATGAGCTGCCGTTCTCCCTGTTGCTGCTCCAGACGGAGCACTTGAGGACCATTACCCAGGGACTCGGCATGCTGAAAGGCCAATACGGGCTGGACGATACCACGTTGTCGGCATCCATCCTGTCCGCCTCCCTGGTGCCTTTGCTCTTGTTCATTTTTTTCCAGCGTCAGATAACGATGGGCTCCTACAGTGGGGCGGTAAAAGGTTGAGAAAATTCGTGAGGAAAGGCAGCAATACAGTATGAAGCAAAGAAATCGATTTGTATTTGATATGCTTGATCAGGATGTTCCTGAGGCACAGCGGGAAGCGATATATCGTGCAGGAAAGCCGCTCTCCATTCGAGAGGAGCCGTCTTTTGTGGCGCTGTCGATTCCCTTCTTCCAGCAAGAACTGACAAACCTATTCCTACATACAGCCCAGCCGCCCAGAATAGAGACAAAGAACATGGTGGTACGTGCGTATGGACGCTCTATAGTGCGTCTGACCATGCTGGTGGATGGAAAGGTGCCTTCAGATGAGGATAATCCCATGCTTGCTTGGGATGATTCACTGGTGCAGGAAGCCCTGCATGCCAAGCAGACCGAAGGGGGATGGGAAATCCTGGACTCGCAGGGCTCTTGCAGGATGCGAATCACTGCCAAACAGGAGAGCAGGGAGATCTGGAGCACCTTGCAACCAGAGCCGCCCCAGACCTTTGATGCGGTGGTGTTGCCGGATGGGACCACCCCTGTCCCCTTTATGGCCTATGATGATTTTTTCCCCAAACAATCCGAGTCTTTCAGTTTGGGATTCATTGAGCGGGATGGAGAGATCAATCGCTGGATGTACTCGCTGCATGCCAAGCCACAGGAGAAATTTGCCGGTACCGGTGAACGGTTTGCTGCGATGAACTTGGCTGGGAGAACCCTTGTATTGGAGAATACGGACGGACTGGGGGTGAACAGCCGTAGGGCGTACAAGAATGTTCCATTCTATCTTTCCAGCGAAGGGTATGGCTTGCTGATCATGACATCCTCCCATGTGCGGCTCTCCCTCTCCGACATTTCTACCCGTGCTGCACAGGCAGTAGTGGAGGATGATGGGTTGGATCTGTTCTTCATCGGCGGCGGCAGCATTGAACAGATTGTGTGGAACTACCGCAGGATAACAGGCTTCCCCTCCGATGTGCCTCTCTGGTCATATGGAACATGGATGAGCCGCATGAGTTACTTCTCTGCCGACGAGACTCGTCTTGTCGTAAAGAAGATGCGTGAGGGCGGATATCCCCTGGATGTCATCCATATTGATACCGGTTGGTTTGAGAAGGATTGGAAATGCGAGTGGGAGTTCAGTACCTCCAAATTCCCCTCACCAGCAGCGTATTTGCAGGAGATGGAAGAGCAGGGGATAAAAGTAACGCTCTGGCAACTTCCCTGCATAGCCAAGGATACCAAGCACTATGAGACTGCACAAAGACAGCGGTATGTAGCACCAAAGAGCGAACATGTTGCATTGGGGTCAAACTTCAGTGAGGTTGAGTTTGATGGGAACATCGATTTCACCAATCCCGATGCGGTGACTTGGTATCAGCTCTTGCTTGCAAAGCTGCTCAAGCTCGGGGTGGCTGCCATCAAGACTGACTTTGGAGAGGTGATAGAGGAACATGCTTCGTACTTTGGCCTTCCGTATCGCAAACTTCATAACCTCTATGCCCTGCTCTACCAGAAAGCAGCCTTTGAGATTACCAAAGAGGTGAAGGGACCGACAGAAGCAATGATCTGGGCGAGGGCTGGGTGGATCGGGTGCCAGCGCTATCCAATCCATTGGGGTGGTGATTGCGCTTGCTCCTGGGACGGTATGGCCGGATCCCTGCGAGGAGGGCTGCATCTGGGACTCTCCGGGTTTGCCTTCTGGAGCCATGATGTTCCGGGGTTCCAGGGGATTCCCAGTTTCATGAACAGCCGGCCGGACAGCGACTTGTATATCCGATGGACGCAGATGGGAGTCTTCACTTCGCACCTTAGGTATCATGGGACAACCCCACGGGAGCCCTATGAGTATCCCAAGGTGGCAAGCATGACCCGCGAGTGGCTGAAGCTGCGCTACGCCTTGATTCCCTATCTTGCACAAGCGGGGAAACAGGCGATCGGAAGCGGGTTTGCTGTCCTCAGGGCTCTGATTTTCCATCATGAGAAGGACCCAATTTGTTGGTCTGTAGACGACGAATTCTATTGCGGTGATGCATTTTTGGTTGCTCCGGTCATGCAAGCGAACGGTATCAGGGATGTCTATCTCCCCTCAGGGGAGTGGGTGGACTTCTACAGTGGTGAAATACTCTCCGGTGGTGTTTGGCTGAAGAGCATATACTCCCCGTTGGCCCGGATGCCGCTCTTTGTGAAAAGGAATTCCGTGGTTCCCGTCTATGCGGAACCGGTGCAGTGTACGGGCGAGATGAAGAGCGGGAAGGTGCAAGAGCTGAGGTTTGACCATACGTATACAGGATTCAGCAACTCTGTGCTGGGGCGGTTCATAGACTTGTCCTGATTGGTGCCATATCATGAAAAAAGCCGTTGCTCTCGCAACGACTTCTGTTAGTGGAGGTAAGGGGAATTGAACCCCTGACCTTTTGAATGCCATTCAAACGCTCTAGCCAACTGAGCTACACCCCCAAGGCAATAACAAAAGGTATCATACGGATTGGCCTCTGTTTAGTCAAGAGCTTATGACGATAAATACTCTGGGTCTCTCCTCAGATCGGCTTGACCTTTCTTGTGCTTCAAGGTATTACTTCTTGATATAAATAACTTTAGAAACACGTGCTAAATCAGGAACAAGGAGGGCCTCATGGAATTGTTGAAGAAGCTGAAAGAAGTAGGCTCCTCCATCGTCCCCATCCTTGTTCTGGTTGCCCTTATGCATTTTTTCTGGATACCCCTTGAGCAAGGCATGCTCTCCTCGTTTCTCATTGGTGGGGTTCTTATCATCGCAGGTCTTGCCTTCTTCCTCTTGGGAACGGACATCGGCTTGCTTCCCATCGGAGAGCGGATCGGGTCGGCATCGGTACGAACGAAGAACCTCGTGGTGCTGCTCTCCACCGGCCTGATCGTCGGCATCGTCATCATCCTTGCAGAACCCAACATCACCGTGCTGCAAGAACAAGTGGCTGCGGTAAATCCAAATATTTCCACCACCCTCATGGTGGTCATGATTGCCCTCGGCGTAGGCTTGTATCTGATGATCGGCTTGATCAGGGTGGTTTTTCACATCCCGCTCAAATGGATATACCTTGGAAGCTATACCCTTCTGTTCATCTTGGCAGCCTTCAGCTCGCAGGAGATGCTCGGCATAGCTTTTGACAGCGGCGGGGCAGCCACAGGGCCCTTGGCAGTGCCTTTCATCATGGCTATCGGCCTTGGTGTCGCACGTGTCCAAAAGAAGCAGGAGGAGTCAGACAACTTCGGCTATGTCTCGCTTGCCCTTATCGGGCCCACGTTGGCCTTGGTTGTGATGGGGCTGTTCAACAATGAAGGCGCGGCAACCTTGATCACCACTGTGGACATCCCGGTTGCCGGGGAATTCCTTTCTTTGGTCGAGACAAGCATCAATCAGGTAGTAAGGTCACTCATACCACTTTTGCTGCTGTGTATTGTCTACCAGGTGCTCCTGCTCAAGATGACGATCGGCCAACTTTTTCGTGTGGGTGTCGGCTTTATCTATGTCTTCCTTGGCCTGACGCTCTTCTTTGTCGGAGTGAATGGTGGCTTCATCCCGGTAGGCTATCAGATCGGGTATGTCATCGGGACGCTCGACAGTCGGCTGTTGTTGGCTGCCGGCACGGTCATTGGTGCAATCACCGTCCTCTCCGAGCCCTCTGTATGGGTACTCATCGATCAGGTGCAGGCCATCACCCAAGGGCATATCCGGAAGAGCATCATGCTCACAGCACTTGCCATCGGGGTAGGGCTCTCTGGTTTTCTGGCCATGCTCAGAGTCATCACAGGGCTCTCCATCTGGTATTTTGTCTTGCCTGTCTATGCGATTGCAGTCCTGCTGTCTTTCAGGATTCCCACGCTGTTTGTGGGGCTCTCGTTTGACAGCGGCAGTGTAAGTTCGGGCCCCATGGCCTCCACCTTCATCCTCTCCTTTGCCATCGGGGCTTCGGTGGCAGTAGGAGGAAATCCAACCACTGATGCATTTGGTGTCATTATTTTCGTTTCCATGACACCTGTGGTCATCGTTCAGCTGCTCGGCTTGATCTATAAGCATAAGCAGGCAAAGCTGGCAGCCCAGAAAGGGAGAAAGAAACCATGAACAGCACCTTGTTGCTCGCCATCACCGAATCAGGAAAGGCCGATATGCTCATGAGCATCGCAAAAAAAGCCGGAAGCACCGGTGGGACGGTGCTCAATGCACGTGGCACTGCCTCCTCTTCCTTGCTGTGCGTGCTTGGGCTTGGTGATTCTCATAAGGAAATCTTGCTCACCTTGGTTTCGGACGAGACCAAGGACGCAGTCTTTACAGCAATCTCTCATGCACCCCATATAAAGGGGTTGGTCTCGGCTATTCCCACCACACGCTCCGAACAACAGAAAACGTCGGCAGAAGGTTGGGACCTGGTGAACATCATCTGCACGAAAGGGTATGGGGATGACATCATGGCCGCTGCCAGAAAAGCGGGAGCTGGAGGCGGGACCATTGTTGATGGGCGCGGGACAGCAAAAGAGGATGACATTGCATTTTTCGGCGCAACACTGGTTGCCGAAAAGGAGCTGTTGCTGATTTTCTTGAGAAAGGCTGTTTCAGATGCTGTCTTGCAATCCGTTTCCAAGCTTCCCTGCATGCAGCAAAAAGGCAGTGGAATCGCCTTTACCTTCTCAGTGCAAGCACTTACGAACCTTGGAGCCTAGGAAGAGTCTATACATATCACCGCGTTTTTGCTAGGATTTGCTGCATAGGGCTGTGTTCACTATGATGAAACTCAGTGTTAATATGGGTCAATCACTTTTCCTGTGGGATTGGATAAAGCTGTCACAAAGTATAGAGAATCAAGAGCATCTGAGTATCTGAAGCTGATTGCATAAAGAAGGGCCGTCCCTGTATTGTTAGGTCACTACACA
>Ga0334884_1000191_pt1 | contig 114591 bp, 124 predicted proteins | sample GraSluR1_MG_7_FD_207215 | JGI IMG/M metagenome (GOLD analysis project Ga0334884, IMG submission 207215) | Sludge microbial communities from methane-producing bioreactor in Wageningen University, Netherlands - Granular Sludge_12_05 R1 | ecosystem: Engineered > Bioreactor > Anaerobic >... | reverse complement strand
GCGACAATGTCAACATGGATATTGAACTGATCACCCCGATTGCGATTGAAGAAGGAGTTCGTTTTGCCATCCGTGAAGGCGGCCGCACTGTCGGCGCCGGCGTGGTTACCGCTGTAAGCGAGTAAATGGCTGGGTTTAAATCGCATACTAATAAAATATGCTGATAATAATATGAAGATGAATGTAGCGATGAAGTAGAAGGTTGCCGGTTTTAAGCCGGGGAATTTTTACGGAGCAGCTCTGATATAATCAGGCGACAAGGAGGATATTTATGGCTAACCAAAAAATTAGGATCAGGTTGAGAGCTTTTGATCACCATTTGCTGGACCAGTCTGCCGGTAAAATTGTAGAAACAGCGCGGCGCACCGGGGCCGATGTATCAGGCCCGGTTCCTTTACCGACAGAGAGAAGCCTTTATACGGTAATTCGCGCTCCGCATAAATATAAAGACTCCCGGGAGCAATTCGAAATGCGCACTCATAAGCGTCTGATCGATATCCTGGAACCAACGCCAAAGACAATCGACGCTTTAATGAGGCTTGATTTGCCTGCCGGTGTTGACATTGAGATTAAGCTCTAGCTGATAGACGGGAGGTGCCTTGAATAATGGCTAAAGCAATATTAGCACGTAAAGTTGGAATGACCCAGGTCTTTGATGAACAGGGTCGGGTTATACCGGTTACCGTACTCGAAGCCGGACCTTGCCGTGTTGTTCAGGTCAAGAACGAGGATACAGATGGTTACAACAGTATTCAAATCGGGTTTCTTGAAAAGAAAGAGCAACGGGTGAATAAGCCCCTAAAAGGACATTTCCAGAAGGGCAACGTTAAACCGCTGCGTTTTCTGCGTGAATTCAGAGTGGAGGATGCCAGCCAGTTTAAAACCGGCCAGGAAATTAAGGCTGATAGCTTTTCAGCAGGCGATTATGTTGATGTAAGCGCTGTCGCCAGGGGTAAAGGTTTTGCCGGATCTATTAAAAGAATGGGATTCAGCAGGGGCCCGAAAACTCACGGTTCACATTATCATCGTGGCCCGGGTTCTCTGGGTTCAGTTGCTCCGGCGCGGGTCTTTAAAGGTCGTAGATTGCCGGGACGGATGGGTGGCTGGCGGCGTACTATTCAGAGCCTTTTAGTAGTTGAATCTGATGCCGACAAAAACCTGCTTCTTGTCAGGGGATCTGTTCCCGGACCGAGAGGCGGCCTGGTTGAAATTAAAGAAGCGGTAAAAAGGCCGGTAAACGGATAACCTATAGAAAGGAGATACCCTGAATATGCCTACATTATCTTTATATAATAAAAATGGTGATCAGGTTGATGAGATCGAAGTGCGCGATGATTTTTTCGCAGTTCCTCTCAAGCGTGGAGCTCTTCACCAGACAGCTGTTGTCCAGGCAGCAAGAAAAAGGCAGGGTAATGCTTCAAGCAAAGATCGCAGCGAAGTGCGTGGCGGTGGAAGCAAACCCTGGCCGCAGAAGGGAACCGGACGTGCGCGTCACGGCAGCACACGTTCACCTTTATGGGCTGGTGGTGGGGTTACATTTGGGCCGCAGCCGCGGGACTTTGACCCCAAGGTGCCCAAAAAAGTCAGGCGTCTGGCTTTGAAATCCGCCCTGAGTGACAAAGTAAGAGAAGATAAGCTGATCCTGGTTGAAGATTATGCGATAGACGCACCCAAAACCAGGCAAATGGCAGAACTGCTTGCTAAACTTAAGGTAAGTGGTGGGGCACTAATAGTGATTGATCAGCCCGATGACAATGTAATTAAAGCTGCACGCAATCTGCCCCGGGTTAAAACAGTTCTGGCAAGACAGCTTAATGTACTCGATCTGCTAACCTATAATTTTATTGTGATGAATAAAGCCGCATTACAGCAGGTTGAGGAGGTGTTCGGCGGATGAAAGATTCAAGAGATGTTATTATTCGTCCCCTGATCAGTGAAAAATCTTCCGACCTGATGGAAGATAACAAGTACACCTTTGTCGTATCAGGCAAAGCAAACAAAATTGAAATAAAGCGCGCTCTTGAAGAAATATTTGACGTTAAAGTAAAATCAGTCAATACAGCCAACTTCAAGGGAAAAAGAAAGCGCCTGGGCCGCTACCCGATGGGGAAACAGCCCAGCTGGAAAAAGGCTGTAATAACCCTGGCCGAAGGCAGCAAACCGATCGAGCTGTTTGAAAGCCGCTAGTAGAAGGAGGGAACTATAATGGCTGTTAAACGTTTTAAACCTACTTCACCGGGGCGGCGGTTTGCCACCGTATCAACGTTTGAAGAGATTACCAAGTCGGAACCGGAAAAATCACTACTGGCGCCATTGAGTAAAAAAGCCGGTCGTAATTCATACGGCAGGATTACCGTGCGTCACCAGGGTGGAGGGCACAAGCGAGCCTATAGAATCGTTGATTTTAAGCGCAACAAGGATGATGTTCCTGCAAAAGTTGCCTCTATAGAATACGATCCGAACCGAACGGCAAACATTGCCCTGCTGAATTATGCCGATGGGGAAAAGCGCTACATTCTTGCTCCACTTGGGCTCCGTGTCGGGCAGGTTGTTGTTTCTGGTGTAAAAGTAGAAGTAAGACCGGGTAATACCATGCCTCTTAATTCTATTCCTGTTGGAACTTTTGTTCACAACATCGAAATGAAACCGGGTCATGGCGGACAGCTGGCCCGTTCGGCAGGAACTGCCGCCCAGTTGGCTGCTAAAGAAGGTAAGTACGGACATATAAAATTACCATCCGGTGAAGTGAGGCTTATCCCACTTGAATGTCGGGCAACTATTGGACAGATTGGTAACATTGAACATGAAAACCTGACAATCGGTAAAGCAGGACGAAGTCGCTGGATGGGTAAAAGGCCTACAGTCCGTGGTTCAGTAATGAACCCTGTTGATCACCCCCATGGTGGTGGTGAGGGTAAAGCGCCAATCGGTTTGAAAAGACCGGAGACCCCCTGGGGTAAACCGACGCTTGGTTATAAAACTCGTCAGAAGAATAAGGATTCAGATAGGCTAATTGTCCGTCGCCGTAAGAAGTAGCAGGAAATACAGCCGATGTCGCTGAAGCGGCAGGAGGTTTGTTTTCCAGCTGAAAGGGAGGTTGTCTTAATTGTCACGTTCACTAAAAAAGGGTCCCTATATTGAGGCCAGCTTAATGAAAAAAATTGAGCAGATGAACGAAAAGGGAGATAAAAAGGTTATTAAAACCTGGTCCCGCCGTTCAACAATATTCCCTGATATGGTTGGACACACCATTGCTGTCCACGATGGACGCAGGCATGTGCCCATTTATATCAGTGAAGATATGGTTGGACATAAACTTGGAGAATTTGCTCCGACCCGAACCTTCAGGGGGCACGGGCACCATACCGAACGCTCTACCTCATTGAAGTAGGGCAGAGGAGGCACGAATTAGATGGAAGCAAAAGCACAAGCCCGCTATGTACGCCTTGCGCCGCGGAAAGTAAGAGAAGTAGTTGATCTGATACGCAATAAAAATCTTGATGAAGCGATCAGTATTCTGCGTTACACACCGCGCCGTGCTGCTGAAGCGGTTACAAAAGTAGTTAATTCTGCGGCAGCTAATGCCGAGAACAACCTGGAGATGAATCGCGGTAACTTGTATATTGATCAGGCCTATGTTGATGAAGGTCCGGCCATGAAAAGAGTTCAGCCGCGAGCCAGGGGTAGAAGATTTTTGATTTTAAAAAGGACCAGCCACATTACGGTTGTAGTCAAAGAGAGAAAGGGGGTCTAGTTGTGGGACAAAAAGTTAGCCCCATCGGATTCCGCATCGGAGTAATCCGCGATTGGGATGCCCGCTGGTTTGCCAGGAAGGATTATAAAAACCTTCTTCATGAAGATTTACAAATCAGGGAGTATATCCAGTCTGCGCTTCAGAGCGCTTCGGTTTCGCGGATAGAAATAGAGCGGGCGGCAAATAATCTTAGAATCAACATTCATACTGCCAAACCGGGAATGGTAATCGGTCGTGGTGGTGCCGGTGTAGAAGAATTACGTAAGAAACTTGAAACAATGACTGAGAAAAAAGTGCATTTAAATATTATTGAAATTAAAAAGCCTGAACTCGATGCATTTTTGGTTGCTGAAAGCGTTGCTTCGCAGCTTGAAAGAAGAATTGCATTCAGAAGGGCAATGAAGCAGGCTGTATTCCGTACAATGCGTAATGGCGCCCAGGGTGTTAGAATAGCATGCAGCGGTAGACTGGGTGGTTCCGAAATGGCTCGTAATGAAAGCTATTACGAAGGAACTGTACCTTTGCAGACATTGCGTGCCGATATCGACTATGGTTATACAGAAGCAAAAACAACCTATGGAAGAATCGGCGTTAAGGTATGGATTTATAAAGGAGAAATATTGCCCTCAAAGCCGGGCAAAGATGCAAAGCCTGCAGAGGAGGTAGACGCCAATGTTAATGCCTAAGCGGGTAAAATTTCGTCGTCAGCACCGCGGCCGCATGAAAGGTAAAGCCAAGGGCGGCACCGTAGTTCAGTTTGGCGAATACGGGATGCAGGCACTTGAGCCTTCCTGGATCAGCAGCCAGCAGATCGAAGCAGCTCGTATTGCAATGACCAGGTTTATAAAGAGAGGCGGAAAGGTTTGGATCCGCATATTTCCAGATAAACCTGTTACTGAAAAACCGGCTGAAACCAGGATGGGTAAAGGTAAAGGTTCGCCGGAATACTGGGTAGCTGTTGTCAAGCCCGGCCGGGTTATGTTTGAACTGGCTGGAGTAAGTGAAGAAATTGCCAAGGAAGCAATGCGCCTGGCATCAAACAAGCTGCCTATAAAAACCAAGTTTGTGAAAAGAACTGAATCAGGTGGTGGAGCAGAATGAAAGTGAAAGAGATACGGGAATTTAACGAAAAAGAACTTGAAGAGAAAGTTAAAGAACTGAAAGAAGAGCTTTTTAACCTTCGTTTTCAGGAAGCCACTGGTCAGTTAGAAAATTGTATGCGTATTCAAGAGGTCCGCCGTAGTATTGCCCGGGTTAAAACCGTGCTCAGGGAACGGGCCCTAAGCTGAGCTTAAATAGGAAGGGAGGCCCATCGATTTGGAAACTGTAAATCGTAAAGTGCGCAGCGGCCGGGTTGTAAGCGATAAAATGGATAAAACCAGGGTGGCTTTGGTTGAAAGAACAACCCGACATCCGTTGTACGGCAAAATTATTCGCCGGTCGAAAAAGTATAAATATCATGATGAAGCAAATGAATCCCGAGTAGGCGATATAGTCAGGATCATGGAAACCAGGCCGCTTAGCAAGGATAAAAGGTGGCGCCTGGTGGAGATCGTTCAACGGTCGAAGCTATAGGCAGATTCTCCTCCGGATAGCCTGCCGGCAGGAGAATGAAAGGAGAAACAACGATGATTCAAAACGAAACTATCTTAAATGTAGCCGATAACTCGGGAGCGAAAAAGGTCCTTTGCATCAAGGTCCTTGGAGGATCGAAGCGCAAAGCAGGTCATATAGGCGATATTATAGTTGCCTCGGTTAAAGAGGCAACCCCGGGTGGCGTTGTAAAAAAAGGCGAAGTAGTAAGGGCCGTGATAGTGCGGACGAAAAGCCCGCTGAATCGTAAAGATGGTTCTCATATCCAATTTGATGAGAATGCGGCAGTTATTATCAATGAACAGAATAATCCGCGCGGAACCCGTATTTTTGGTCCTGTCGCCCGTGAGTTAAGGGAAAAAGATTTTATGAAAATCGTCTCCCTGGCACCGGAAGTAATTTAACTGTTCATTTTGGAGGTGGCTAAATCCGGTGGAAGTAAAAAAAATGTCTGTCCGCCGGGGAGACAAGGTTCTGGTTCTCTCCGGGAAGGACAAAGGTAAAAAAGGTAAAGTGATCGCCACATTTCCCCGTTTAGGTCGGGTAAAAGTGGAAGGGATCAACATGATTAAGAAACATGCCAAGCCGACCCGTAAAGTGCCCCAGGGGGGTATCAGGGAGATGGAAGCGGCATTTCCGGCATCAAAAGTGATGGTTGTCTGCCCGGCTTGTAACAAGCCATCCCGGGTAGGAAAGAAGGTACTTCCTGATGATCGCCGGGTTCGGGTATGTCTGAAGTGCGGCGAATCGCTGGATAAGTAAGGAGGGTTAAAGCGTAACGATGTCACGGATGAAGCAGAAATATTTGGATGAAGTACGGCCCACCCTTGTTAAGCGGTTTTCCTATAGCAATATCATGCAGGCGCCGCGGATTGAAAAAGTAGTAATTAACATGGGATTGGGTGAAGGAAAAGAAAACCCGAAAATACTGGATGCAGCGGTAAATGATCTCTCGATTATAACCGGTCAGAAGCCGATTATAACCAGGGCCCGTGTGTCAGTGGCCAGTTTTAAGGTTCGCGAAGGTATGCCGATTGGCTGCAAACTGACATTACGCGGAATCCGTATGTATGATTTTCTGGACAAGCTATTTAACATAGCTTTACCAAGAGTCCGGGATTTCCGGGGTATCTCGCCTCATTCTTTTGATGGGCGGGGGAACTTTACAATTGGTATCAAAGAGCAGTTAATTTTTCCCGAGATCGAATACAGTCAAGTTGAAAAAGTACTCGGCATGGACATAACTATTGTCACCTCTGCCGGGACTGACGAAGAAGCACGCGAACTTCTCACATTGATGGGTTTGCCTTTCAAAGCAGCCTAAGAGAAAAATATCGCGTAAGTTTAAGGAGGAAAAGGATGGCCAAGAAATCATTAATAGCCAAGGCCAAAAGAGAGCCTAAATTTTCGGTTCGCCGCTATAACCGGTGTTACATCTGCGGCCGCCCAAGGGCTTATTTACGTAAATTCGGCTTGTGCCGCCTTTGCTTTCGTCATCTGGCCAACGAGGGAAAAATACCGGGAGTTAAAAAAGCCAGCTGGTAAGATGATGAAAGAATGAGAGGAGGTTGTGATTGCCAATGATGACAGATCCTATTGCCGATATGCTGACACGTGTGCGAAATGCCAATAATGTACGGCATAAAACTGTGGAAATACCTGCTTCCAATGTGAAGCGCTCTATTGCGGCGATCATGAAGCAGGAAGGTTATATCAAGGATTTTGAGTTTATCAAGGATAATAAGCAGGGTGTTTTACGTGTTCATCTGAAATATGGGCCGAATGAAGAAAAAATAATCAGCGGTCTGAAAAGAATCAGCAAACCCGGTTTAAGGGTTTATGTTAAAAAAGATGAACTGCCCAAAGTCCTGGGAGGATTGGGAATAGCAGTTATTTCCACTTCACAGGGATTGATGAGCGATCGCCAGGCCAGGGAGACTGGAAAAGGCGGCGAAGTTTTATGCTATATCTGGTAGCATAGCGAGGAGGTTTACCGATGTCCCGTACCGGTAAAAAGCCCGTTGTTGTGCCTGCAAATGTTGAGGTGCAGCTTAACGGGAGTAATATTATGGTAAAAGGTCCGAAGGGTCAGCTTTCACAAGATCTGCCCCAGGAGATGATTATTGAACAGGAAGATGATAAAATTCTGGTTAAAAGGCCATCAGACAGCCCACAACACAGGGCTTTACATGGATTAACCAGGACACTTATCGATAATATGGTAGTTGGAGTAACCGAAGGTTATAGTCGTAACCTCGAGCTGGTCGGTGTCGGTTACAAAGCGGCAATGCAGGGTAAGAAGCTGGTTCTTAATATCGGCTTTTCACATCCGGTGGAGTTTGAGCCAGGTGAAAACGTGGAAATAGAAGTGCCCGCCCCTACCAAGATTACTGTTAAAGGTATCGACAAGCAAAAAGTGGGTAACCTGGCTGCAGTTATCCGCAAGACATATCCACCCGAACCGTATAAAGGTAAGGGTATACGTTATGAGAATGAGTATGTCCGTCAGAAGGTTGGTAAAGCGGGCAAATAATCACCTGGAGGTGTAAAAAGTGCTTAAAGCAAAATCTCGTCTGTATAGCCGGAAACGGCGTCACCGCAGGGTTAGAAAAAAAGTCAGCGGTACTCCGGAAAGACCCCGGTTAAATGTTTTTCGCAGCAGCAAGAATATTTATGCCCAGGTGATCAATGATTATACCGGAGAGACCCTGGTTGCTGCCTCCAGCCTGGATCCGGATCTGCGTGCAGGCACTCCTTACGGGGGCAACAAGAACGCAGCTCGGAAAGTAGGAGAACTGATCGGCCGCAGGGCTGTTGATAAAGGCATAAAAGATGTAGTTTTTGATCGGGGTGGTTACCTGTACCACGGTCGAGTAAAAGAATTGGCCGAAGGAGCCCGTGAAGGCGGGTTAAACTTCTAGAAAGGGGGAATGGCAGGGGTGTCGAAAATCGAACCAACACAGGAGTTAGAAGAAAAAGTAGTAAAAGTTAACCGTGTAGCCAAGGTTGTTAAAGGCGGACGCCGGTTTAGCTTTAGTGCCCTTGTTGTTGTCGGTGACAAGAATGGTGTTGTCGGCGCAGGCATGGGTAAAGCCGGGGAAGTGCCTGAGGCTATCCGTAAGGGTATAGAAGATGCGAAGAAAAATCTGATTCGTGTTCCCATGGTTGGGACAACTATTACTCACCCGGTAACAGGCCGTTTTGGCGCAGGAAAAGTTTTACTAAAGCCTGCTTCAGAAGGTACCGGAGTAATAGCAGGGGGTCCTGTTCGTGCAGTTCTTGAACTCGCCGGAGTTAGGGATATCCTCACCAAATCTCTCGGTTCCTCAAACGCGATTAATATAGTCAGCGCGACCTTGGAAGGGCTAAAATCACTTAAGCAGGCTGAAGAGGTTGGCAGACTGCGCGGAATTGAAGTAGAGAAGCTGCTTGGTTAAGGAGAGTTAAAGCTATGGCAAAAAAAATTCAAATAACCCTGGTTCGCAGTCCGCTGACTTGCAAACCGAAGCATCGTCGCACTGTAACAGCACTCGGTTTGAAGAAAATCGGCCAGACTGTTATTCATGAAGACAACGATGTGATCAGGGGAATGGCTAATACAGTTAATTATTTGATTAACGTTGAAGAAAGTAAATGAATTGAGAAGCGGCAAAGAGGGAGGTGTAGCCAATGCGCTTACACGAATTAAGGCCTCCTGAGGGAGCCAGCAAAGCGGCTAAACGTAAGGGAAGAGGCATGTCTTCGGGTTTGGGTAAAACAGCAGGCCGTGGACAAAAAGGACAAAAATCCCGTTCAGGATCCGGTATCCGCCGTGGTTTTGAAGGTGGTCAGATGCCTTATTTTCAGCGACTGCCGAAGCGTGGATTTACAAATATTCATAAGCAGAAGTGGAATATTGTTAACGTGAGTGAACTAAACACTTTTGAAGCTGGAACTGTTATTACCCAGGAAATGCTGGTTGAGGCTGGCTTGATTAGGAATATGCGTGATCCACTGAAAGTTTTGGGAAACGGAGATATTGAAAAAGGTCTTGAAATCAAGGCTAACCACTTCAGTAAACAGGCCCGGGAAAAAATTGAAGCAGCCGGGGGAAAGGCAGAGGTGATTTAAATTGCTGGAAACAGTTCGAACCGCTTGGCGGATTAAAGAACTCAGGCAGCGTATTCTCTTCACCCTGGCCATGTTTGTTGTTTACAGGGTTGGTTCTGCTATCCCCATTCCAGGCACGGACCCATCAAAACTGGCCGAATTTTTTCTGGAGGATACAATCTTTGGTTTTATCAATATAATCGGCGGCGGGAACTTAAGCAATTTCACCATATTTGCACTGGGCATTATGCCTTATATTAACGCTTCCATTATTATGAACCTTTTGACTATAGTAATTCCGAAGTTGAAGGAGTGGAGCCAGGAAGGGCCTGAGGGGCGTAAAAAAATAACCCAGATAACCAGGTATGGTACCGTCGTTATAGCGATTATTCAGGCACTTGGCCTTTCTACAACAATAGCCAGCGCAGCTGTCATGGATAAAACGCTTTTATCGTATGTAACAATCATTATTTCCCTGACTGCAGGTACTGCCTTTTTAATGTGGATCGGGGAGTTGATTACAGAAAGAGGGATTGGCAACGGTATTTCACTGTTAATCTTCGCCAGCATTGTTTCCGGTTTTCCGCTTGGCCTGGCGATGGCGGCAGAACAGTATCGTTTCGGTCAAATTAATGTATTGACCATAGTATTGGTAATTGTAGTTATGTTGGCCCTGATTATAGGGATTATATTGCTCGATCAGGGGCAGAGAAGGGTTAACGTGCAGTACAGCAAACGCGTTGTTGGTCGCAAAATGTATGGCGGTCAGGCGACACACATACCGATGAAGGTTAACCAGGCTGGTGTTATTCCGGTTATCTTTGCTTCGGTGCTGCTAAGTTTTCCACAAACCCTGGTTAGCTTTATCCAGCAGCCATGGGCACAACGTCTGGCTGAAATGCTGGGCTGGGGCAGCAACCTTAACCTGGTGTTGTATGCCTTGTTGATCATACTGTTTACCTACTTTTACACAGCGGTTCAGTTTGATCCATTTCAGGTTGCGGGTAATATCAAGAAATATGGTGGTTTTATACCCGGTTTACGCCCGGGAAGGCCGACGGCCGATTACCTGGCCCGGGTCACTTCAAGACTGACTACCGTTGGAGCATTTGCACTGGCATTTATAGCAGTGTTTCCTATAATTCTTGAGAGATTAACCGGAATGAACATAGTATTTACCGGAATCGGTATGGTTATTGTAGTAGGTGTTGTTCTGGAAACATTTAAACAAATTGAAAGCCACATGCTGATGCGCAGCTATCGCGGCTTTATGAAGTAGTGAGACATTAGATGATAAAGCTTAAATCGGCCAGGGAAATTGAAATGATGCGGGAAGCCGGCAAAATTGTTGGCGAGGTCCTTGCGGAAATGGGCAGGGTGATCAAGGAAGGCATAACCACCGCTATGCTGGATAAGATCGCTGAGCAGATAATTCGCAGGTACGGTGCAGAACCGGCTTTTCTTGGTTATCATAATTTCCCGGCATCGATTTGTGCTTCTGTCAACAATGAGGTAGTACACGGCATTCCCGGGTTGCGCAGACTTAAAGAGGGCGATATAATCAGCATTGATGTCGGTACGCGGTTAAATGGTTATTATGGTGATGCCGCGGCCACATATCCGGTTGGTAATATCTCGTCTAAAGCGCAAAAGCTGATTGATGTAACCAGAATGTCCCTTCAGAAGGGAATCGAAAAAATGCAGGAAGGTAATAAGCTTTCCGACATTTCACATGCCGTGCAGGCATACGTGGAAAAAAATCACTTTTCGGTTGTCCGGACTTATGTTGGGCATGGTATTGGCGATGAGATGCATGAAGAACCGCAGGTTCCAAATTTTGGTTTGCCTGGACGGGGGCCGAAACTTGAACGCGGTCTGGTTCTTGCTATTGAGCCGATGGTCAATACCGGGGGTTGGCAGGTTAAGGTTTTAGATGATCAATGGACTGTAGTAACCGCCGATGGCAGTTTGTCAGCTCATTTTGAGCATACAATTGCCCTTGGAGAAGATGGTCCTGAAATACTAACCTCTTCCGACCTGAATTAAGGGGGGATGATGGTGGAACTAAAACCGGGACAACTGGTCCGTTCCCTGGCTGGCCGTGACAGGGGAAAACATTATCTTGTTCTCAGCGAACTCGATCCAAAATATGTTTTATTGGTCGATGGCCTGAGCCGCCCGGTAAACCGGCCGAAGAAAAAGAATAAAGCCCATCTTCAGCATTATGACCGCAGGGTGAAACTGGGTGAAGCGCTTGATGTCAATAGTATTAATGACAGCCAGGTAATCAGGGCAATAAAAGAACTGATATCTGATAGCGGGTTTTCTGAAGGGGAGGTTTAACTGGTAACATGAGCAAAAAGAAAGATGTAGTAGAGGTTGAAGGAACAGTGGTTGAGCCACTGCCGAATGCCATGTTCCGGGTTGAGCTAAAGAATGGACACAAGGTTCTGGCTCATGTATCCGGCAAAATCAGAATGAATTTTATTCGTATTTTACCGGGCGACAGGGTTTTGGTTGAGCTTTCACCTTACGATCTAACCCGGGGTCGTATAACCTATCGTTATAAGTAAGGAGGTCTGTTACTATGAAGGTTAGGCCTTCAGTAAAAAAAATGTGTGAAAAGTGCAAGATCATCCGGCGTAAAGGCAGGGTCGTGGTAATCTGCCAGAATCCGAAGCATAAACAAAGGCAGGGTTAACCGTAAACCTGAATACTTATGCCTTCCCCGGCTAACAGGGGATTTATAAAAAGGAGGTGCTAATCGATTGGCCAGAATTGCAGGTGTAGACTTACCTCGTGATAAAAGAGTTGAGGTTGCTCTGAGCTATATTTATGGTATCGGCAGAAACCGGGCGCTTGAAATCCTTCAGCATACCGGAGTCAGCCCGGATACCAGGATAAAAGACTTAACAGAGGACGAGCTCGGTCGACTTCGTGAATTTATTGACAAAAATTATAATGTTGAAGGCGATTTGCGCCGTGAGGTTGCTTTGAATATTAAGCGCCTGGTGGAAATCGGCTGCTATCGCGGCATAAGACACCGTCGCGGGATGCCCGTGCGGGGACAAAAAACCAAGAATAATGCCCGTACCCGTAAAGGTCCGCGTAAAACTGTTGGTATTCGCCGCAAGAGCTAGTAACCTTGGAGAAGGGAGGAAGTAACTAAAATTGGTCAAGAAGAAGGTCACCCGTACCAAACGTCGGGAAAGAAAAAATATTGAGCGCGGGGTTGCTCATATAAAATCTACCTTTAACAATACATTCATCAGCATTACTGATGTAAATGGTAATGCAATTTCATGGTCCAGTGCTGGTAACGTGGGCTACAAGGGTTCGAGAAAATCTACCCCTTATGCTGCCCAGCTGGCAGCTGAATCAGCAGCAAAAGTTGCCATGGAACATGGCATGAGACAGGTGGAAGTATTTGTTAAAGGACCTGGTGCCGGACGTGAAGCGGCTATTCGCTCACTGCAGGCTGCAGGCCTGGAAGTAAACGCAATTAAAGATGTAACACCAATCCCGCATAATGGATGTCGCCCGCCAAAGAGGCGCAGAGTATAATTTTATAAACAAGGAGGTGTAACATAAACTAATATGGGACGCCACACTGAAGCAGTATGTCGTTTATGCCGCAGGGAAAATGATAAGCTTTATCTTAAAGGAGACCGTTGTTATTCAGATAAATGTGCCGTAGTTCGTCACGCTTACCCACCGGGAGAACATGGCCAGGGACGCCAAAAGTTTTCAGAGTACGGTTTACAGCTGCGTGAAAAGCAGAAGGCCCGCCGAATTTACGGGGTTATGGAAAGGCAGTTCCGCCGTTATTTTAAAGAAGCCGACCGTCGTAAAGGAGTAACCGGTGAAACCCTCCTGCAGCTCCTGGAAAGCCGTCTTGATAACGTAGTTTTCCGCATGGGACTGGGACGTTCGCGTGCTGAAGCAAGGCAGCTGATCAACCATGGACATTTTCAGGTTAATGGTCGTAAGGTAGATATTCCTTCTTACCTGACCAAGGTCGGTGATGTGATTGCCGTTCGTGAAAACAAAAAAAGTAAGCCTGTTTTTAAATCAATAGCTGAAGACAGGGGACAACAGGGAGTAGTGGACTGGCTGGATGTTGATCATGAAAAAATGGAAGGCCGGATCATGAGGATTCCTCAGCGCGAAGAGATCGATGTGCCTGTTACAGAGCACCTTATCGTCGAGCTTTATTCCCGCTAAGTGAAAAGTAAACCCTCAATAAATCAAACGAGGAGGGTAAATCGGACAAAATGATAGAAATTGAAAAACCGAAAATTGAATGTGTCGAAAGAGATGAGCAGAGTTATTACGGGCGTTTTGTTGTTGAACCGCTGGAGCGAGGATATGGAACAACGCTTGGCAATGCCCTGCGCAGGATCCTCTTGTCCTCATTGCCCGGGGCGGCAATAACTAGTGTTAAGTTTGATGGTGCACTGCACGAATTTTCGAATCTGCCTGGGGTTCTGGAGGATACAATAGAAATAATCCTCAACCTGAAGGCCGTGTCATTGATGATTCACAACGATGAACCGCAGACATTGGTAATCGAAACTGAGGAGGCTGGCGAGGTTAAAGCCGGCAATATTAAGGCTCCCGCGGATGTTGAACTCCTTAACCCTGATCATCATATATGTACTCTTGAGGAAAACTCGAGGCTATACATGGAGATGACAGCAATTAACGGGCGGGGTTATATCCCGGCTGAGCGTAACAAAATGTCGCAGCAGCCAATCGGTGTTATCCCGGTTGACTCCATGTTTTCCCCGATCAGGAAAGTAAATTACCAGGTGGAAAACACCAGGGTCGGACAGGTTACCGACTACGACAAACTAACCCTGGAAGTATGGACTGACGGCAGTATCGGTCCTGATGAAGCGATCAGTCTTTCGGCAAATATACTGAGCACACACATTGCTCTTTTTACCAATCTGACGGAAACATCAGACAAGGTAGAGATTACCTCTGACAAACCGGAAGAAGATCGTGAGCGGATTCTTGACATGACCATTGAAGAACTGGACCTGTCAGTGCGTTCGTACAATTGCCTGAAACGAGCCGGCATCAACACTGTTGGTGAGCTGGTTCGTAAAACAGAAGAAGAAATGATGAAAGTTCGCAACCTGGGCAAGAAATCGCTGGAGGAAGTAGAGCAAAAGCTGACAGAGCTTGGGTTCGGCTTCAACAGGAGCGGAGAGTAAGTTTTTGAGGAGGAAATTATAATGCCATACCAGAAGCTGAGTCGAAAGAGCGGCCCCAGGCGAGCCCTGCTGCGCGGCCTGGTGACATCGTTCTTAAAAACAGGCCGTATCGAAACAACCGAGGCAAAAGCCGCGGCAATTCGTTCACTTGCTGAAAAGATGATTACCCTGGCTAAAAAGGGTGATCTTCATGCCCGCCGACAGGTCCTGGCCTTTCTGTTGGAGGAAGATGTAGTTACAAACCTTTTTGAAAAAATTGGCCCCAAAATGGAAGGTCGTGAAGGCGGCTACACCAGGGTTGTCCCAATTGGACCCCGCCGCGGAGATGCAGCACCCATGGTGATCCTGGAGCTTGTTTCCGAATAACCAGATATGGGTAACCTGCCAGAATCATTAATTAAAGCGAGAGAACTTGGTTACCATTATGTGGGTGATGGTGAAAATATTTATCCTGCCCTGAAAGGGATAAACCTGGATGTGCGCCGGGGGGAATACCTTGCTGTAATTGGTCCCAACGGTTCAGGAAAAACTACTTTACTTAAACTATTTAATGCCCTGCTGGACCCTTCCGAAGGAGAGGTTCTGGTTGAGGGCATTTCAACAGTTGAGCATGACAAAATCCCCATGATTCGTCAGATATGCGGGATGATTTTTCAAAATCCTGACAACCAGCTAGTAGCTACTACAGTAGAAGAAGATATTGCCTTCGGGTTAGAAAACCTGAATATACCCTCTGCCGAGATCCGGCAGAGGGTAGTAGAGGTTGCTCGCAGGCTTAGGCTGGATAAGCTTTTGCTGCACCCACCACACCAGCTTTCCGGTGGTGAAAAACAAAGGGTGGCAATTGCCGGGATTTTAGCAATGCGTCCGCGCTGCATATTAATGGATGAACCTACGGCAATGCTCGATCCCGCAGGAAGTAAAGAAGTTTTACAAACAGTTTCCGATCTGCATAAGAACGAAGGAATTGCCATTGTTCATATAACCCATTTTCCGGAAGAAGCTGTTTTTGCCGATCGTGTTGCAGTTGTAAATAATGGCTGCCTGGTAAAAGAGGGTTCTCCGGAGGTTATCTTAACTGATCTAAAGTTGCTGCATGAATTCGGCCTAATAGGAACACCTGCTGTTGAGCTGGCAGCTCTTTTAAGAAATGATGGTTTTAAAATCCCGAACGAAACACTTCATAACCGGGAGTTGGTGAGAGCCCTTTGTTCATTCAGACCGATAAACTGACTCATATCTATATGCAAGGAACCCCTTTTGCAGCAGAAGCGCTAAGTGATATATCTTTCTCCCTGGCAAAAGGAAGGGTTGCCCTGTTACTTGGGCCGAGTGGTTCCGGTAAATCTACTCTTATCCAGCACCTTAACGGTCTGCTGAAACCTACTTCCGGGCAGGTTTACTTTAATGGAAACCCTGTAGGCGGCAGTAAGGCAGAACTGCTTAAGCTTCGCAGAAGGATTGGCCTTGTTTTTCAGATGCCGGAAGAGCAGTTTTTTTCTGAGTCTGTTTATGATGAAGTTGCTTTTGCTCCGCGCAACCTCGGTCTTGCCGATCGTGAACTTGACCACCGGGTTGAGAGGGCCCTGGCTCGTGTTGGCCTGGAACCTGCTCTTTTTACAAAACGCCATCCCTTCCATCTCAGCTCGGGCCAGAAAAGACTTGTTGCCCTGGCAGCTGTTTTATCTTTGGAGCCGGAAGTATTAATACTTGATGAACCTACGGCGGGGCTAGACCCAGCCGGTCGTCGCAGGCTGTACACACTGCTTGATGATTTAAATAAAAAAGAAGGTTTAACCCTGCTGATAGCCACACACCATTTTGATGAAGCGGTGGCACTGGCAGAGCAGGTGTTAGTCTTATACAAGGGCAAACTGGCTATGGATGGAAGTAGAAACAAAATATTTTCCAACCGGGAGGAACTGGTAAAATTAGGGCTTGCCCTGCCTCCAATTACAGAAATAATGCATGATCTTGCTGATTCAGGCCTTCCTGTAAACAGAGATATTTACACTCTTGAAGAAGCCCGCACAGAGATTAATAACCTGAAAGGATCTGGAAAAAATGAGTCCTAGCATTACCCTGGGGCAATATCTGCCCGGTAACAGCCTGGTGCACCACCTCAGCCCCCGCATAAAAATTGCTGTTCTCATTATTCTTTTGATCCTTCTTTTCAGCCTGCAGAATTTTATCGCCTTAGCAGTTATGTTTGCCCTGGTTTTGATGCTTCTGGCTGCTTCACGCATCCCCTTGCGTTACTTTATTAAGGGTCTCCGGCCCATTTTATTAATCATACTGTTTGCCCTGGTCATATATATATTTTTTACAAAGGGAGGGGTAGTACTGCTGCGCATCGGTTCGTTTACCATCGAATCGGAAGGACTTAGACAGGGTTTGTTTGTAATTACCCGCCTGCTTGTCCTGATAATTCTTTCCCTGTTGGTAACCCTGACGACCACGCCTCTTTCCCTTACTCACGGAATGGGTTATTATTTAAAACCTCTCAGCAAAGTAGGCTTGCCTACTGAGGAAATTGCCATGGTTATGGCTATAGCCCTGCGATTTATACCTACCCTGATGGAAGAAAGCCAACGTCTGATGCGGGCCCAGGTCTCAAGGGGAGCCGATTTTGAAACCGGTTCTATCTTTAGAAGGGCGAAAAACCTGGTGCCGCTTATCGTGCCCCTTTTTATCAGCGCTTTTCGCCGGGCCGACGATCTGGCCCTGGCCATGGAAGCAAGGGGTTACCGCCTGGGCGCAAAACGCACCCGTTTGCATGAAGATGTTATTGCAACCAGAGATTGGGCTGCCCTGCTCTTTGTCCTGGCCCTGCTGGCAGTGTCCTTCTACTTCAAGCTGTAAATCCAAACATACTAAATTATTATGGTCCGGCAGGTTCTTCTGTCTCTGGTATTGCTAATCCAACAGGAGGATCAGTTTAACTAACTGTCGAATTTAATAACATAGCACACCAAAACCCGGCTTATTAAATACAGCATCAAAGAGATGTAACCCGACAGAAAAATGTTTTCCTTAAAGGGGCAACAGGTGATCAATGATCGGTAAAAAAGAACATTTCGTCATCTGGTCAATGGGTTTGTATTTTGGCTGGATTTTATCCTTCCCCTATTTCGGCCCTGTTTTAAAGGCTGTATCAACCTCCAGTGGCGTGGATTCCAACTCACTTGCCATAGTATTTTTAATTTTTCATGCCCTTGGTTTTTTCTGTGGAGCCATATTTTTAAAAGATACAAGGCGATGGAAAGATCTGATGCTTTTCAGCCTTCTTATCGTGCTTTTGTTAAGCATTGTTAAACTATTTATCTCTCCCCTGTTGTGGATGCCCCTGATGGCCCTAATTGGTTTCTTTTCACCCTTTTATATTTTAGGATGGAGCTGTCTGATAGCCGCGTATCCGTCTCACCAAAAACCAAGGCTGCTCCTTACTTCCATCATTATTGCTAATTTGATCATGATTTTGCTAAGCTACCTTTCCTTTACCTTAAATCTTCAAGCATTACTTATGGTCAAAATCATTCCCCTCATCGCTGCTTTATTCATACTATTCTTTTGTAGTCTTCCCGCTACAGCAGCGATTGAGAGAAGATTTGAACCAGGCCATCCGCCAACTACTTTGTATATTCTTGTTATGGTTGCTTTTATCACCTTGCTAAACTTTACCCTTGGGTTAGCTTATACAGTAGCATATGAATCTCATGCGATTATGAAAGACAATAATTTTGTATTGCAATATTACAGGCACTTACCCTATATTCTAACTTATGTAATAATCCTCACTTTTAAGTTGAAAATTGATAAAAAGATTATCACTTACTACGCTATATCATTAACCGGATTAGGTTTAATATTATTAATTGTTCTCGGTGATAGTTTAGTAGGTTTTTATCTGACCATTTCGTTAATACAGGTTGGCCAGGCGCTTTTCCCCTTATTTGTATGGATATTAATCGGAGATTTATCAACCCGCTATGCTGCCTCTTTTAGATTTTTTGGCTATGGTTTATTTGCTATCCTGCTAGGTTCTTTTCTGGGTGGTTTTTACGGAGATTACCTGCAAACATACAGCGATTCGCCGCTAGTTTTTACAGCGCTGGCTTCAATAGCAGCCTTATTTGCCGCACTGCTGGTAACTCCCCGCCTGGTTGAAAAATCGGTCACTGAACCCCTGGTTGATGATAAACTTGTGGCAAACGACCAGGAATTCCTTAACCTGTTTTACTCGGCAGCAGGCTTGACCCCGAGAGAAATTGAAGTGGTAGAGCTTCTAATGCAGGGTTCAGATAATCAAACCATGGCCAACACCCTGGGGGTCAGCTCGAATACACTTAAAACCCACTTGCGTCATGTTTATCGCAAGTATGGAGTTAATAAAAGAAGTGAACTGCTAGCTTTAATCACTACTAAGAAATTACCTTCATAATTAAGATCACAAACACAAGATGCCTAATACCCCAGTTTTTACTGCTAAAATATTATAAAATCACCCCTGGGGATGATAGACAACCTTCTTTTTCTACCCTAATCTTAAAATAACAACTATTCCTTTTAAACAAAAACTATCTGCCGCGCAGCTGATTGGCAGTTTTCAGTTGTCAGGACTTTACCGATTTAGGAGGCCTGCCTATTGATCAACCAGCGGTTTTAGTGGTGCAGGAAAACAATGAAGCCTGGTTTATAACTGGTCACTTGAACCTGGTGGAGTCAGTAGTGAAACCGGCCGCACCTTTTTACCTGTCGGTAATTCTGTCGGGGAAGGAGGTGACGACTAAATGACAAACTTTAAAATTACCTATTTTAAACAATGGGCACTAATTGCCGCCATCCTGATAGCTCTGTTGGTGTTGCTTCCGGTGGCAGTCTTTGCCGAAAGTGATACGGCTAACACCACAGACACCGCGAGTGACAGCAGTACCGCTGATGGTGTTGATATTGCAGGTTCTGCTGAAAGCAGCAGTCCGCCAACCTCTACAGATTCAACTTCATCTGACCCTGCCCCTGAATCCCCTGCTTCTGAATCATCCTCTCCGGATTCTGAAATAACTTCAACCGAACCGGAAGGTTCACAAACCCCGCTTGACAATTCTTCCGAAGATTTATCAGCAGATGAAGATTCAACAGAATGCTCTTCCTTACCCGAAAGTAATACTTCTCTCGATTCTTATCCAGATACCACCTCTACCGAGGCACTTGCCTCAGAAAGTGATGATGACCTCGCTGATGAACCTTCTCTTATTCAATCAAATGAAGAGCAATCTAATGATGAATCTGAAACGGGATTAGATGGAGACTGTTATGTGGTCGAGCTGGATGTGCTTGATATTGTAGATGTTAATACTGAAATAGATCTTCAGTTCACCTTCTCCGAAGTTGGAGACTCCAGCATTGGTGAAATTGACATCGAAATCCCAGATGTTTTTACATACGTTGATAATGGGGTTACGATCAATGATTTCTATGCCACAAACTGGACTGGTTCATATAACAGCGGTACTGTTACTGTATCCAGGAATGATACTGAAGTCAGTGCTATTTTTAAAGATAATTATCCAATAAATATCTTATTTAGTGTTTTCACTCCTGCTTCAGCAGGTGACGATCATGAATTTACCACGTCAGTTAAAGATGCTGATGGTAATAATAATGATATGGATACCAGTAGCTCGCAGCCTCTGGTCAATGTGCGCGATGGAAGCGCAGAATTGCCCTTCGAAATTGGTAACGCCTATCAGCTTGATGACGTTCGCAACTATTTGAATGATAAACATTTCATTCAAACAGCCGATATCGATCTCGGTGTTGATGGATGGGCTGATGGCGAAGGTTGGGAGCCACTGGGTGACAACTCGACTAAGTTCAGCGGCAACTTTGACGGAGCTGGTTATGAGATCAGCAACCTGACTATCAATCGGCCGACAACCAACTACCAGGGTTTGTTCGGTTTTACCAATAATGCTGAAATTAGTCATATGAACCTGGTCAATGTCAAAGTGCAGGGCAGTCTGAATACTGGTTCCCTGATTGGGAAGGCAGTTAACACTGCTATCGAGAATGTGCACGCAACCGGTGAGATTACTGGTAATGGTTATGGATATACTGGTGGTCTGGTTGGATTTCTAAGCGGCAACAACATATGCAATAGCTCTTTTAACGGAGCAGTCAGTGGTCAATCTTATACCGGTGGTCTGGTTGGCTGGAGTGATCAGCATGCTAAAATATATTATTCCTATTCTCTCGGTTCGGTAAAAGGTACGGATGCTGTTGGTGGTCTTGTCGGCTACCAATATCGTGGCGACACAAGTATATTAGACAGCAATAGTCATTCTTCGATAGAGGGTAATTATAGAGTTGGCGGCCTTGTTGGTTATAATGATGGAACACCTAGTTCTGGTTTTTCTTCAATCTATCGTAGTTACAGCACAGGACTGGTTAACGCACCGGTAGGAGCTCTTAGCGTCGGTGGGTTATTAGGTTATAAACCCAATGATTCTGCGGTTGAGGACTGCTACTGGGATATCCAAACCTCTGGTCAGGCAACCAGCTCCGGTGGCACCGGTAAAACTACTGACGAAATGATGCAGCGGGAAACTTATACAAACTGGGATTTTGATAGTGATCTTGCTGTCTGGAATATCGTTGAAGGAGCTGGCTATCCTAACCTAGTTCAAACTTCCCGTTCTATTGCCCTTACACCGGCTGTGCAGCTCCATGGTGATGCTGAAACTGCTGGAAATAATATCCATATCATTTCCAACACTGACTGGATCGCAAACTCTAATCAGGGTTGGATTATAATTTCCGGTGATTCTGCTGGCAGTAACAATGGTGTGGTTATATACAACCTGGGCGCTAATTCTTCAACTGACCCCAGAGAAGGCAGCATTACTGTAAGCGGCAGCGGTATAGAAAGGACTTTCACAATTAACCAGCTTGGTATTGTGGCGGTTTCCTATACAGTAACCTATACTGCCGAAGTGGGTGGATTAATCAATGGGCAGGCTGAGATTGTCGAGCAGGTGTCTCACGGTTCGGATGGCCCAACAGTAAATGCTCAGCCAGATGTGGCAAACGGCTATGAGTTTACAGGCTGGAGCGATGGTTTAGAAACTGCTGTACGTCAGGATACTAACGTGACAGCTGAGATAACTGTTTCGGCTATCTTTGCTCTACGGCAATATGAAATTACAGTCTCTGCTGATCCTGAAGCCGGTGGCACCGTCACCGGGGGTGGCACTTACACCCACGGAGACACGGTTACCGTAATCGCTACGGCAGACGAAACGGATGGTTATGACTTTGTCAGCTGGGCCGGGGACGACTCAACTGATACAACCATTATCTTTACTGCTGAATCGGCTCGCAGCCTAACGGCCAACTTTGCCCTGCGGCAGTATATAATCACTGTCGCAGCTAATCCAGCAGCAGGGGGCACCGTCACAGGTGGAGGCACTTACACCCACGGGGACCAAGTTACAGTGACTGCTACGGCAGAAGGAGGCTACGTGTTCAGCAACTGGACAGAAAGTGATGTTGCAGTTTCTACAGAGGATGTTTTTGCTTTCAGTGCTGAAGCAGATCGAAACTTGATTGCTGGCTTTGGTGAAGAGGAAGACAATGACCCTGGCATAGACCCAGACCCGGAACCATCAACTAATTTGACTGACAATGTACCTTTTGAACTTCCATTCCTGATCTTAGCCCAGCCCTCAACCGCAAGAAGTGGTGGTGTGATCTTTGGCGTTACTCCACTGATAAACCCCTGGTTCGCTCAAAGCGGCAGCGCTGAAAAGCTGGCTGCGGCAGAAGCAGTTTATCAGCAGCTTATGCAAAGCTTCGAATCAAACAATGATAACTTGAGTGCTCGCGAATATGCCTGGCAGCAGGTTGAACTTGCTGTTACCTTAGCCTCAATTCGCGCTCTTGAGGCTGCCCTTGCCGCTCAGACCGGCCAGGGTTATAATTTAAGCGCCGCAATCAGCGCTTATCAAACAGCGCTTAACCTGGTTACTGCTAATGCCAGTCAGTTAACTGGGTACCAGCGGGCTTATGCGCTTCTGGTCTTAAGCACCATTGCCGGGGCGATCAACGATCTCGGTGGCAGCATCTAATCACAATGGGTGATTAAAGCATTCCCGGTTATAAACTGCCGGAAAGACAAACCGGGGCAGTAAAAAATTAAGCGGGAGCACGTGGCGCTTTTATAGGCTTTGTGCTCCCGCTTAAGGTTGAATGTTTTTGGACTAAGCTTTTTGATCAATGAATTTGTTTTTCTGTCGAACAAATTCAGTTAAGTCAGAGGTGTTGTGATGGACTATGTAATATAGCTCCTCGGCTTCAACCATGTGATTGAGATGAACGAGACGGTTGCGATAACCTGCCATTTTCAGCAAGGTTTCTCCTAATGCAGCGGAAACGGCCTCAATTTTTACTAGACCCGAGGCAATACTCTTATATTCACTGGCAAGCTCGATCTGGCCTGTTTTTGCAAGAATATAACGCCCGATATCAAACGTTGCTTGAAGAGATCTTCTCAGAAAACTTTCAGCAGCAGCGTTGTTAACTTTTTCTAAAAATACTTCTTTTGGTAGTTCTTTTAACTGATCCAATTCTTTGCAATAGTCGTTAATCATTGCCAGTCTTTGCTTAACTATTAACCGGTTAATCATTCGTCTAGCTCCTCCAGACGTTCTTCGTAGAACTTTTCTAAAACCGGTCTGAAATCTGCAGCTCGAATTAGTATATTCTCTTTGTAATTTTCTTGAATTGACTTGCTTTTAGCATAAATACAGGTACCATTAATAGCTTCGGCCTGAAAAACAGAATGTTGCTCCTGAAGCAAAACCAGATCAAGCTTCAGTGGTTCAAATAAAGTGCTAATTTGGTTGTAGAGTTTGCTATAGAAGGCAGGCATTCTTTCGGCTACAGGTAGTTCATCACGCAATACAATGCCGATATCTAAATCTTCCAGATAATAAACAGCCTTAGCAGAAGCGCAGTTAAGCATTGCAAGGCCTTTTTGAACCTGAGATCCATAAAGATAGATGAGATTGATCTTATTCTTTTTTGACAATTTTTCAAGTTCTGCTTTACAGTTCATTTTATACCTCTTAACGTAAAGTTTAGCATTAGTTTTCTGTCATATATGATTATTATAAATTAAAAATTAGTGTTATATTATTCTAGAGCACACACTGATAGGTATAAGATGATAAACAAATGAGGGGGGCACCGATGACCAACACGGTAATCACAATCAGCTACGACGGCACTGCCTACAGCGGCTTCCAGATTCAGGCCAATGCAAACACGGTTCAGGCAGAGCTGGAACGGGCCCTTGCGGTAATCTACAAAGAGCCGGTGCGTATTACCGGAGCAGGGCGCACCGATGCCGGTGTCCATGCCCTGGGCCAGGTTGCTAATTTCATTGCGCCGTTTACCATCGAAAATGATAAATTGCCTCATGCCTTAAACTGCCTGCTGCCGGACGATATTGTTGTAACCGCGGTTCATGATGCCGAAGATAGTTTCCATGCCCGCTTCGATGCCACCGGTAAGCTATACAGCTACAGTATTGATCGGGCCCTGCACCCGCAGATTTTCCGGCGCCTGTACACCTGGCATATGCCGGAGTCTCTAAACTTGGATATGCTCAGGGCTGCCGGTAAATTATTCGAAGGCACCCACGATTTTAAAGCATTCCAGGCAGCCGGTGCGACAATAACCGACACCGTCCGGACAATCTATTCAGTGAGCGTTACAGAGAACCGAAGTGACAAAATACTCACTATTACTTATAATGGTCGTGGGTTTCTATACCGTATGGTGCGGATGATTACGGGTACGCTGATCAGGGTAGGCAGAGGTAAATTAAGCCTGCCAGAAGTGGAGGCAGCCTTGTCAGGCAATAATCCTTCAGCCTCGGGCCCCACAGCTCCGCCTCATGGTCTTTGCCTGGAAAAAGTGTTTTATAAGGCGCACTAAATAAGAATAGAAGCCAAGTGGATTATTTTTATAAAAACAGCTAAAGTGGGCTTTTTTCAGCTTGACAGGGAAGGTTCGGTATATTAGAATGTAGGTTGTGGCTTTATGGAAGAGTTTAAAGGAGAGGGTATAGATGCGCACTACATATATGGCTAAACCTCAGGATATCAAACGGAGCTGGTATGTTATAGATGCTGCCGGACGCCCCCTGGGTAAAGTTGCAACTGAGGCAGCCCGGATATTAAGAGGAAAGCATAAACCAGAATTTACACCACATATCGATACAGGCGATCATGTCATTATTGTTAATGCAAAAGATGTAGTTCTTACCGGACGCAAACTGGAACAGAAATTCTTTTACCGTCACTCGGGATATCCCGGTGGATTGAAAAAGATTAATTATGGTACGATGCTTGAAAAGCAGCCGGAGAAGGTTTTGTATCATGCCGTTCGCGGAATGTTGCCGCACAATCGTCTCGGGCGGGCTATGTTAAAAAAATTACGTGTTTATAAAGACGACCAGCATTCTCAACAGGCGCAGCAGCCGCAGCCCTGGCAGGAAAGGTCGTTACAATAAGATGGAAGGAGGCCCTGGCTCTTGAGCGAAGTCCAGTATATGGGAACCGGACGCCGTAAAAAATCTGTAGCGAGAGTACGGTTGTTACCGGGCAGTGGAAAGATTGTTATTAATGGAAAAGACATGGACCAGTATTTCGGCCTTGAAACATTGAAGCTGATTGTCAGGCAGCCATTTGTGGCCACCGAAACAGACGGACGCTTTGATGTTATCGCCAAAGTTGAAGGAGGCGGTTTTTCGGGTCAGGCTGGTGCTATCAGGCATGGTATTGCCCGGGCGCTGCTGCATGCTGATGGTGAATTAAGACCGGCACTGAAAAAGAATGGATATCTTACCCGGGATCCGCGGATGACAGAGCGGAAAAAATACGGTCTTAAAAAAGCACGACGTGCGCCGCAATTTTCCAAGCGTTAATTTAATTTACATCAAACTAATAAAAAACCCGCTTTTTGCATTTAAATGCTGTCTGCGGGTTTATTTTATTTGTAAATATGTTAACCTGCTTTGCTAAACTGGCTTTAACCGTGTATTTGCAGACTGAATTTACTGGGGTATTTGGGTACTATGTCTTTATAGTAGTCCTTAATCTTCAGCATATCGCTCTCATAGTTGCCTGTTGGGTTAACCACCGGTCCGATATGCGCCAGTTTCTTGGAATAATCAAGAGAAGTCAGGACCAGGGGTATTTTTGCTTTCAAAGCAACCTGGTAAAAGCCCGTTTTCCACTTGTGAGTTAACTTGCGTGTTCCCTCGGGGGAAATCATAATGTGCAGATTACCTTTGTGTGAACTGATCATCTCAGCTATTACGTCAACCATTGAGTTTTTTTCTTCTCTTTGAATCCCTATCGCTCCTGTGTTCGCAAATAATTTCTTCAGCAAATAATTATCAAGCCAACTTTTTTTTATCAAATAGTTTACCGGAAGCTTATGCTTGTAAAAACCGGCCATGGCAAAAATAAAATCAAAATTACTGGTATGCGGTCCGGCAACAACTATAGACTTGGTTATATTGTTGGGCATTGCCCCAATAATTTTCCATCCACACAGGGTGAAAAGCAATATTGTAAAAATCTTTAACAAATTTTTTCCTCCTTATTGGCACATTCCATTAAGTCTAACACTAACCGGGATATAATACAATAAATTATAGGAAGGCAGGAATCAAAACAATGCTGACCGACAGTCAGATGATAATAACCCAATTGAAAGTTTAGCAGGTGTATTTGTTGCTTCGTGGGTTGCCACACAAGGATTTGGCAGTTTATTTGTTGAATAGGTAGTATAAATTTATTCACATCTCGATATAAATATATTATATTATCCATTCTTGAAAGTGTGATTAATGATGAATCAAAAAAAATCACCACCTCTTTTTTTACTAAAGAAGCAGTTGAACTATCAGCGACTTATCTACCCTGTCGTAGGGCTGATAGTTTTCGGGGCCATTTTCTTTTCGGCATGGATTGCCCGTCATGCCGACGAGCAAATGCGGGCGGAGCTATTAATACAGATCAATCTAATAGTTCAGGCTATCGACGAAGATGATTTAAGAATGCTAAGCGGTACAGAAACTGATTTAGAACTGTCGGAATACATATCGCTGAAAGCTAAATTAGCCAGATTTCTCCAGGCAAATAATGATTACCAATTTGTTTACCTGATGGGTATGGAAGCAGATGATAGCATAATCTTTTTGGTTGATTCCGAGCCTGATTCTTCAGAAGATTATTCTCCCCCCGGGGAGTTATATGAAGAGGCTTCGGATAGGCTTATAGCGCTATTCGATGACGGTATTCCTTTTGTTGAAGGACCGCTCGTTGATCAGTGGGGAGTCTGGGTTTCAGCGCTGGCGCCTCTGAAGGATCCCGATACAGGCAAGGTGCTTGCTGTTGTTGGTATGGATATTGATGCTGCTTCCTGGCACAAGGAGGTGGCTAAAAGGGTAATTGTACCACTTGGCCTGATTATATCACTTTTAATTGTGGCAGGGGCAGCACTTGTTGTCATCAAGTCTCAGAAAAAACTTCACGAGAGTGAGCTAAAGTACCAGCTTTCGTTTAAGAATTCACCTGATGCATACTTGATAATGTCTGATAAAGTATTTGTTGAGTGTAACCCGGCGGCAGAAAAGATGTTTGGTGCTAAACGGAATGAAATTATTGGTAAAAGTCCTCAGTTTTTCTCTCCCCGGTTGCAGCCAAATGGCAGCAGTTCTTCAGCTACTGCTGCCTCACATATTGAGGAAGCGCTGCGAAAGGGTGATCAGACCTTTGAGTGGCTGCATCAACGGGTTAATGGTGAAACATTCTGGGTTGAGGTATCTCTAAATGCTCTAAATGTAGAAGGGAAAAAGTACATATTTGCCGCCTGTCGTGATATTACAGAACGGAAAAAGGCTGAATCAGAACTTATATTTATTAGTTACCATGATAAATTGACCGGCCTCTATAATCGGTCTTACCTGGAAGACAGGTTAAAAGATTTCAGCAGTGAAGATTATTATCCTCTCAGCGTCGTCATGGCTGATCTGAATGGTCTGAAACTGGTCAATGATACTTACGGCCACAGCGTTGGTGATGAAATGCTTAAAATAGCTGCTGATATAATGAAAGAAGGTTGCCGGGAAGATGATGTCATCGCCCGCTGGGGGGGTGACGAATTCCTAGTTTTAATGCCCCGTTGTGATGGCCTGAGAGCTGGTTCAATAACAAAAAAAATCACAGAGTTATTCAGGAAAACAGTGATTAGAGATATTCCGCTGTCTATATCGATCGGTTTGGTTACGGTAGAATATCCGTCTGAAGACATAGCCGATTTAATTAAAGAAGCAGAAAATAGTATGTACAAACAGAAGCTTACTGAAAGCAAAAGTACCAAGAGCGCAGTTTTAGGGGCACTATTAAAAACTCTTGCTGCAAAAAGCTATGAAACTGAAACCCATACCAGGAATATGACTTCAATGGCAATAAAAATCGGTGAAAAATTTGGATTACCGGAATCTGAGCTTAAGCGGTTGGAGCTTCTGATTACACTTCATGATATTGGTAAAATGAACGTGCCGGAAGAAATACTGGTTAAAGATAAACCCCTTACAGAAGAGGAATGGGCGGTTATAAAAAAACACCCGGAAACCGGCTACCGCATTGCTATGGCCACTGAAGAGTTTGCGCACGTTGCTGAAGATATTCTCAGCCACCATGAGAGGTGGGATGGGAGTGGTTACCCTCGGGGGCTAAAAGGCGAAGGGATACCTCTTCTGGCAAGAATTACAGCGGTGGCCGATGCCTGTGAAGTAATGATGAATGGGCGTCCATACAAGAAGGCAATGACCCTGCAAGAAATTAAGCATGAGTTGAGTGTATCTTCCGGTTATCATTTTGATCCTGAACTTGTTAAAATTACCCTGCAGCTGCTGGAGAGGGAGCAGGACGCTTTTATAGAAAAGAATTGAGTTTATTTCTTTTCTGCAACCTGTATGTAATCACCTGAAACACGGGGAAACCCTGTTTTTTTGGCTTTACTACTTCAATTAACTTAGTTGTCAAACTGCTAAAACTCAACTATAATATTAATATAGATTATTAAAAATCAGTTTTTTTATATTATTAAGTTTGCAGTAAAAAAGCGATATCATTAACTTGGCTAAAAACAAAGAGGTATACAACATGGAAGTTAAAAAATACATTGATCATAAGCTTACCCAGGGGGCAGTCCACATTACGTTGATTGATCCTGCCCGTCAGTCTGCAGATGCAGCCGGCCGCCTGGCCGAGACTGCCCAGGAAGTTGGCAGCGACCTAATATTTGTCGGAGGTTCTTCCGGGGTCAGCCAGAATACTCTTTCTGATACAGCAACAGTTGTCAAAGAAAGGGTCAGCATTCCTGTTCTCTACTTCCCAACCGGAACTGATTCGGTTAGTTTAAACCTGGATGCTTTCTTATTTTTAAGTCTGCTTAACTCGCGCAATTCCCAGTTCATCAGCGGCACCCAGTCTAAAATTGCATCGCTGCTTAAAAGGCTGCAGGTTGAAGTGCTATCTGTAGGCTATATCCTGGTGGAGCCGGGAATGAAGCTCGGTGAAATAGGGGAAGCAGAGCTGGTGGCCAGGGATAATTTCTGGCAGGCAATCGGTTATGCTCTTACAGCCCAGTTTATGGGGATGTCCTATGTTTACCTGGAGGCAGGGAATGGAGCAGCCCAGCCGGTTCCTGCCGGTATGATCAGGGCGGTTAAACGTGAGGTAGATATACCCCTGATCGTTGGTGGAGGTATCCGTACGGCGATTGATGCCCGTCGGGTTCGTCAGGCCGGGGCCGATATAGTGGTGACCGGAACTGTAATTGAAACTGCCGGTTATCGGGAACGCCTGCGGTCAATTCTCAGTGCTCTGAAAGATTAATAATGCTACAATTGCATAATATAAAAGACCGTTTAATTAGCGGTCTTTTTTTGTGATTTTTAGATATTCTGCTCAGGTTCTTGCGCAATCCCCGCCCTGGCCTGACAGGGTTTCAAGCGCATGGTCAAGGATGGGGGTGATTACCTCCAGGCATTCGGCAACTGCCTTGGGGCTTCCGGGCAAGTTAATAATCAGGGTGTTACCTGCTATTCCTGCTATACCACGTGACAGCATAGCTTTCACAGTCACTCGGGCAGTTTCACGGCGGATAGCTTCGGGAATGCCCGGAACAAGTCGGTCTATAACATCAAGTGTAGCCTCCGGGGTAACATCACGCGGACCCAGGCCGGTTCCTCCCGTTGTAAAGATAGCATCGATGCCCTTAGCAGCCATGGTCAGCATGGTTTTGGATAGAACAGCGCGTTCATCGGGCACAATAACCTGGTCCGCCACATCGCCAAAGGGCAATAGAATTTCTGCTATTGCCGGGCCGCTCAAATCAACTCTTTCCCCTTGTGACCCTTTATCGCTGGCGGTAATTATTCCAAAATTATATGCTGGCTTAACAGAAATGGTATCTCCGTTACTCACTTCACCGTCAAGCAGCACTTCGGCAAATACACCTTCCCGGGGCATGATACAGTCACCGGCCTGCTGAAAGATAGCACATCTAGTGTGGCATTCCTTACCGATCTGGGTTATACGTAAAACAGCATTTTTACCCACTTTCAGCCTGGTGCCTAAAGGAAGTTTGACCAGTTCGATTCCCCTTGTGGTAAGATTTTCGGCAAAATCGCCTGCTTTTACATCCAGGCCTTTCGCAGTCATTATTGCTATACTTTCTTCAGCCAGAAGGCTTACCTGGCGGTGGGCAAATCCGGCATGGGCGTCATTTTCAAGGCCCTGTCCTTTAAGCAGCAAGCCTTTGCCGACATCTGTTTTCTTTTCCCCTTTTTCTAAGCTTGTACATACAGCAACGATCTCTGCCATCAGCTATGCTCCCTCCGGTAGTGTCCGGAACGCCCGCCTTTCTTTTCTACCAGGTGAATATTCCGGATAACCATATCCTTGTCTACAGCTTTACACATATCATATATAGTCAGGGCGGCTATGCTAACCCCGGTCAGGGCTTCCATTTCAACCCCGGTCTGCCCGGTCAGTTTAACCCTGACCCCAATTTCTACTTTAGGTACCGGCTGCTCTACCGGGGTAAAATCAACTTCAACCCCCGATACTCCTAATGGATGAGCCATGGGAATCAACCGCCCTGTTTCTTTAACGCCCATTACTGCAGCAACCTGGGCAACGGCTAAAACATCACCTTTACTCATACTGCCGTCCTTGATCATGGCCAGGGTTTCGGCAGACATAATAATTTCGCCGCAGGCATAAGCTTCGCGCAGGGATTGATGTTTACCGGAAACATCAACCATGCGTGGTCTGCCCTTATTGTCCAGGTGGGTGAAGGAACGGTGAGCGGAAGCACTCTTCTCAAAATCCTGTTTGTTGAGGAAATTTGTTATAAAAACGGCAAGTCCTTCAATGTCTTCAATATTAAAAAATGGAACATCAGTATCGACTGTGAGACGGTCACCGATGAGAGCAATTGTATTATCATACAGAAGCGGCTTGGAATTGATGGAGCTGCGGATAACCTCAATCTTTGGATTTTTTGTTTTTTTATTTCCTTCTACCAGTAGTAGATCAAAGTCGCTGAGCAAACCTGCAGCGGCTTCTATTCCGCTGCTGTTTTTTTCAGAACCGGTTAGAAAAAAGCTTTCTGAGGTAGCCAGGCCGGAAAGATCAGCCCCTGCTTCTCCGAAGCGCCAGCTGTCTTTTCCGGGCAAATCAAGATCGTAATGGCTGAGATTGCCTTTAAGAGCGGCAAGTTTGATACCGCGTGTTTTTAACAGCGGGATTACTTTCTCCATTACGGTTGTTTTACCAGTATCTGACTGGGCGGCAATGATATGAATTATTTCGGGTGGCATAGTAAATCCTCCCTGGCTGTAATATTCTGATGGGCGGTTGTAACAGGCTGGATCAGCCTCCGGTTTTAGACATGGTTCGCATTGAACAGGGGTTAACCGGGTTACACTTGCCTGAGCAGCCCATCTGGTGCTCGAAAGGCTTTCCGTTTAATACATCCTGGATTAACCTTTTTAAAGCGTTTTTATCGTTAACTACGTCCCTGATCGATTTTTCCTCCTGCCAGTACAGGCATGCCTTAAGGTTGCCGTCTGCTGTTAAACGCAGCCGGTTACAGGTGTCACAAAAGTGCTTGCTGATTGGATGAATCAGGCCTATTGTGCCAATACCTCCCGGAATAGAGTATGAATCAGCCGGCCCGGCACCACCGGGCAGGGGCGCCGGAGTCAGCGGTAATCCAGCTTCAGCTGCTTTCTCTTCGATATAAGTGAGTGGAAGGTAATGATCGCGATATGCCTGGTCATGTTCACCGATAGGCATGTATTCAATGAAGCGAACATGTAACGGCTTGGAACAGGCCAAATGCAGGAAGTCAACAACTTCGTCATCATTGTAACCCCTGATTAAGACTACGTTTAATTTAACAGGGTGTAAATCGTGTTCAAGTGCAGCTTCAATGCCTTCCAGCACATCTTGTAGCTCGCCGCACCGGGTAATTTGATGATACTTATCCGGCTGCAGGGAGTCGAGGCTGATATTTACCCTTTTCAGCCCTGCATTTTTTAAATCGGCGGCATACCTTGAAAGCATAATGCCATTAGTAGTCATTGCCAGGTCTGTAATGCCGGGGATTGCAGCGGTTGAGGCAACAAAATCTACTACACCTTTGCGAACTAATGGTTCGCCGCCAGTGATCCGGATTTTGCTGATTCCCATTTCCGCTCCTGCTTTAATAACTTTCAAGATATCCTCGTAACTTATTATATCGTCATGTGAAAGCTGCGGCACACCCTCTTCACCCATGCAGTAAAAGCAGCGAAGGTTGCAGCGGTCGGTGATCGACACCCTTAAATAGTCATGCTGTCTGCCGTATTTGTCATATAGGGGCATTATTCTTTACATCTCCTTTTTTCCTGCATCGCGCATGCTGTAACCACCGAGAGCTTCAACCTGCTGTTTAAAAGCAGGATCGACAATCAGTTCCAGCAGAATTTTAGCCTCGGGGCTGTTATAGAATGAATCGCTCATCAGCAGGTCGTAACGTTCTTCAACCAGGGGAACAAAGTCAAGATCAAACGCTTTTGCGGCCGGCAAAATCCCCAGGCCGACCCGGGCAGAGCCGGCGGCTACTGCTGCCGCCACATTTAAGTGGGTGTGCTCTTCACGGTTGTAACCGTATATACCCTCGGGTGTAATTCCTGCTTCCTGGAGCAGATGGTCAAATAACAGCCTGGTACCCGCGCCTTTTTGTCGGTTTATAAAACTTAACTTCTTTTCATGCAGGTCGCTGACCGTTTCAACCTGGTCAGGATTTCCTTTCGGTACCATCCATCCCTGCATTCTATAGGTAAGGTTTAGCAGATGCACTTTTTGATCAGGCAGTAATTTATTAATATAAGGCACATTATATTCATTGGTCTGTGGGTCAAACAGGTGAACCCCGGCCAGGTGCGCCTGGTTGCGCCCAATTGCCGCTATACCGCCCATACTGCCCAGGTGGGCTGAAGAGAGATTTATTAACGGGTTAAGTTTTTTTAAGGCAGTAGAGAGCAGATCGATAATCAAATCATGGCTTCCTGCCGCCAGAAGGTTATAGCGCAGTGTATTTTCCGGGCGGTAGAGCTCAACTTCAACTGTTTCTTCCTGTTCATAACCCATTGAATTTGCAGGTATTACCAGCAGGCCATCTGCCCTGACCAAAGACATTGTAACCCCTGCCCCGCGGGTAAGCGGATTGGCAATAAAACGGCCGTTAACGAAGCCAATAGTCATGCGGACAAATTCTTCCACTCCGGGTTCCGAAACTACCCGGCGTCCCAGGGTAACCTGCATTTTTGGCCGTACAGGGTCAGGCAGGCCGAGGTAAGAGTGAATTAGCGGTCGGGCAAACCATTCCAGGCTCATGTAGGCAGACACTGGATATCCCGGGAGGCCGATAACCGGTGTGGAGCTTACTTTGCCCAGGATTGTTGGTTTTCCCGGGCGCGTTGCTATACCGTGCAGAAAAGCGCGCCCCATTTTTTCTATTACACTGTAGGTATAATCTTTTTCACCTGCCGATGAACCGGCAATCACAATCACCAGGTCGGCATTTTCAACTGCGTTTTTGACAGCCTCGCTGATTTTGGACGGATCATCGGGAACGATGGGGTATATTTCTGCACTGGCTCCCCATTCATCAAGGTAAGAAGCGATAACAGTACTGTTAAAATCGGGAACGTTTCCCCTGGTCAGATCACTTCCCGCTTTGACAACCTCTGTTCCACTTGGAATGATAATCACTTTTGGTTTTGCCATAACTCCGACCATGGTGATTCCGCCCGCCAGCAGAGCGCCGAGATCCGGTGGTTTAAGCCGGTGACAGGCTGGAACGATCATTTCTCCAGCCACAACATCTTCCCCTACCGGTCTGACATGCTGCCAGGGAGTGGCCGGAGCCAGTATTTCAATATTATTATCAGGCAATACCTGGATATCTTCAATTTTTATCACCGCATCAAAGCCGGGAGGCAGGGCATTTCCGGTGTTGGCATAACTAAAATCTTCGTCAGCTTTTAGCCGGAGGGGAGTCTGGTCTGATGCCCCAAAAGTATTTTCTGCTTGCACGGCAATACCGTCCATCGCTGCGGCATGATAACCGGGCATGGAAAGAGTGGCGAAAACCGGGTCGGCGGTAATGCGGTTAAGCGCTTTACCAACCTCAAGGTTTTCCGTCCGGCGGGGTATTGCTGTTTCCTGCAGAAACAGGTTGAGTGCTTCCTGCCTTGGGGTGTTGCTTAAATATACTTTTCGCATCATAACCCTCCTGCTGATATCATATAAAATTCATTGCCGATAAAATACTTAAATAACCTTATACCAGTTTATTATTCCCAGAGCATTATCTCAACTAAAGTATTTTCTGCCAGGCCTTCATTCTTTTCCGGTATAACCAGTAAACCATCGGCTTCGGCCAGAGTTCGCAGCATGCCTGAACGGCCAAAAACAGGAACTGCCCTGATTACTCCGTTATCATTTTCTAACTTAACCCTTACATATTCTGTCCGCCCCGATTTTGAAGGAACGTTCCGGGCCAGGGTTGCCTTAACCGTGGGGTAGAAAGGTTTGGCTGTTATCCCTCTCAGGCGATCGATAACTGCTTTTCCGAAAACTGAGAAAATATTCAGAGCTGATACCGGGTGGCCGGGTAACCCAAGAACAGGTTTACCATTGCAGTTTGCCAGTAAAGTTGGTTTGCCGGGTTGAATGGCAATACCTTCTACCAGCAAACCGGGGCTGCCCAGTTCATTCATCGTGCGTGCGGTATAATCACGGCTGCCTACCGAACTTCCACCGGAAAAAATGAGAAAATCTACCTTTTCCAGCATTTCCCTGCTTTTTTCCAGAAATGTTTCAAACCGGTCGGGAAGTATACCGCCTGAAATACTAGCTGCTTCCATCTGGGCCGCCATGTATTGCAGGGCGGGGGCGTTACTGTCACGTATTTTCCCCGGTTCCAGCTTTTTTGAGTGATAATCAGTTAGTTCATCGCCACTGGAAAAGAAACCGACAAGCGGCCGGCGGTGGACTTCCACTTCAGTAATGCCGAGTGAAGCCAGCATGCCAATTTCGGGAGCGCGCAGACGGTGACCTGTTTCTAAAGCAACAGCGCCTTCCTGCAGGTCTTCCCCCCTGTGAACGACGTTTTCCCCGGGAGCAATTTGTCTGAATGCCTGAATCAAAGAGCCGCTGACGTCTGTATCTTCGATCATTAATACTGCATCTGCACCGGTGGGCAGCATCCCCCCGGTATGAACCAGGCAGCATTCTCCACTGCTGATTGCCGGCGCTACGGTGCCCATCAAAATTTCACCTGTGCATTCAAGCATGGCCGGCATACCTTCACCGGCTCCGAATGTGTCACGCGCTGACAGGGCATAACCGTCAACAGTTGACCGGTTAAAGTTAGGAACGTTTTCAGGAGCATGAATTGTTTTTGCAAGAATTCTGCCACCTGCTTGTTCCAGGGGAATAATCTCTCCGTTAAGCGGTAGAAAATTATTATTAATAATATCTAATACTTTATCAGGTTCAGTGACGTTCATTAATTTCATTGGAGCACCCCGGCGTATCAATGTATTAAAATCTTTCAGATCATAAAAAAACCTGTTCCCCACGAAGAATGGAAACAAGGCTTTCTGCCACAGTCTCCTTTCCAAATACGGGAGGCGGGGGGATTTCTCCCCCTACCCTGGCCTGCCACCATAGTGTTTCAGACACTGTAGGTGAACAGGCTCGGAGGCTTATATTATTTATTTAATATTATATCACAACTTGCTTTTTCGCAAAGGTGGTTCTCCGGATCATCTGTCTGCCGGTTTAGCAGCAGTTATATTTTCCTGCATTTCTCAGGGAAAAGTAAGTTAGTATGGAAAGAGCAGCAGGCCCATCAAAGCTCCGATCCCGATGTAATAAATAGGGCTGATTTGATAAAGCAGGCTGGCAATAAGAATTACTGCAAAGATTAATGCCGAAGGGAGATCAATAACAGCTGTCAGACCTAATGAATAAGAGGCAAGCAGAATAAGGGCAATCATCGCTGAACGCAAGCCCTTTAAAATTTTTTCGGTGCCCGGTTTTTGGATCAACCTGAACAGGATTCGGGATAGCAAAAGCAGCAAAACCAGTGATGGAGTAATTACACCTAGAGATGCAACGAGTGAACCGGCAACCCCGGCCAGTTTGTAACCGATAAAAGTAGCAGCGTTGATTGAAACCGGTCCCGGTGTCATTTCTGCTATGGCAATAACATCAAGAAATTCTGCAGGGCTAAGCCATTGATTAACAGTAATTACTTCTGCTTCCATCAGGGGGATCATCGCGTATCCACCACCGATGGTGAACAGACCAACTTTCAGAAAAGAAAAGTAAAGCGTGAGAAGGAGTTCAATCACTGTCATTATTCCTCCTGCTTAATAAAAGTCCAATCAATCCCCCGCTTACCAGAATCAAAATCGGATGCAACTGGGTGATGATGGCGATAACAAGAAGAGCAATGCTTAGAATTATACTGTTTCGATCATCCAGTATATCCCGCCCCATCTTTATGGCAGCATAGGCGATCAGGGCTACCACTGCCGGACGAATGCCATAAAATGCAGCCTGGAAATAAATGTTGTCATGAATAAGGGGATAGAGCCAGGCAGCAATAATCAACAAAATTATTACTGAAGGGGCGGTAACTCCGACAGCAGCGGCAATGCCTCCGGCAGTTCCCCGCAACCTGACCCCGATTTGAATAGCGCTGTTAAGGGCCAGCTGGCCCGGCATGCCCTGGGTGATAATTAGGATGTCTGAGAAAGTAGTTTGGCTGACCCATTTGTGTTTTTCCACGACTTCCTGCTGGATAACAGGTAGAATAGCGTAACCGCCGCCAAAAGTAAAAGCGCCCACCTTAAAAAATGTGAGCAGGATTGTCCAGATAGTCTCTTTACCGGTTTTTGATTTTTCCAATCTAGGCAAAACTGTTTCTCTCTTTCAGAAAATATAGGGGTTATTGTTAGTTTTCTTCAACCATGGTTTTATTAACCTGTTCTTTTTTTGGTTCAAGGCTTTCGAAAACTCTCATCACTGCCTGGAGCGATGTGATTAATTTTTCTCTTTCTTCCGGCTGAAGATTATGGGCCAGATTATTGAAGCGAAAGGCGCGTCTTTCGAAAACCAGGCGTGAAAGCTGACGTCCGTAGGATGTCAGCGCTACCCTGACTATTCTCCGGTCATTTTCATCACCACGCCTTTTAACCAGGTTAAGATTAACGAGGCGATTCACAAGGCGGGTAGCGGCACTCTCGGCCAGGTATATCTCGGAACTTAGTTTCCCCATGGTCAGGTCATCATGAAAGTAGAGGACCAGTAAAGCGTTAATCTGGCTCGGGGTTATTCCAAGTCCGGTCAATTCACGATTTTCTTCAGCATTGAGGTAATGCATCAGCCTGGGGAAAATAGCCTGGATGGCGGATGTAAATTTTTCAGCATCCCTGTATTCATTGCTCATCGCTCATGCTCCTTATGGTAAAGCCTTAATTGGTGGGCAAATCTAATCTTAGGTTAGGCCATTTGTTTAAATATGTCAAGGTAAAAGCCCTGCAGCGATTAAAACACAGCTATTGCAGTATAAAAGAAGCGAAACTCCCTTGCGGTTGTTGGCCTTAAAGCATTTTGATATACTTAAAAAAGAGTTTAATAAAACAGCTGGAGCTTGAAACTGCCCGCTTTAAATGCAGATCAACCTCCGGCATGAAGGCAGGTGAGCTTATTATGCTTTCACTGATTGGTATTGCCCCCCACCCCGCAATTATTATTCCCGAAATCGGAAAAAGTGAACTGGATAAGGTAAGTAAAACTGTTACCGGGATGAGAAAACTCGGTAAACTATTTAAGGAAGAATCGCCGGAGCTGCTGATTGTAATAACCCCTCATGGTTCTGCTTTCAGGGAAGGGCCTGCTATTCTTACCGGTAAACAACTCAAAGGTAATTTTGGACAGTTTGGGTTTCCTTCGATTCGGGTTGAATTTGAAACTGATCAGCAATTGCTGGAACTGGTAAAACAGGAGACTGCAGATGGATTAGTTTATCCGGTCTTTATGGAAGGCAGCGGCAGTCTTGATCATGGAGCCATGGTCCCCCTCTACTATCTTAATGAAGCGGGCTGTAAGGTGCCAGGTTTACACATTACTTTTGGGTTTAACCCACCCCGTGATTTGTATCAATTCGGGCAGGCTCTCAGAAGGGCTGTAGATAAAAGAGGTCTAAAAACTGCTGTTTTAGCCAGTGGAGACCTGTCACATCGCTTAATACCCGGAGCTCCTGCCGGTTATAACCCCCGGGGGGCAGAATATGATCGCCTTCTTGCCGAGCAGTTAGGCAGTGGTAAAGTAGAAGAAATATTAGATATTGATCCTGTTTTAATAGAAGAGGCAGGGGAGTGTGGTTATCGCTCCTTTGTGATTGCTCTGGGGACCATTGCCGGTGAAAAATTTGAAACAGATATTTTTTCTTATGAAGGCCCATTTGGAGTTGGTTATCTCGTGGCTGCTATAAAGCCCCGGGTCGAAGGGAATAATCCTGAATCAAACCCGGCAAAACTGGCCCGTGAAGTTCTTGAACAATACTTTTCCGGCGTAGAAAAGGGTTTGGAATTCTCCGGCGGGGGACAGCTGTTCCAGGAAAAGGCCGGGGCATTTGTTTCTTTGAAAAAAAATAGCAAGCTGCGCGGTTGTATCGGCACAGTTGAACCAGTCAGAAAGAATCTTTATGAAGAAATAAAGGCAAATGCTGTAAGCGCAGCAGTTCAGGATCCCCGGTTTTCGCCGGTCAGTGCCGACGAACTGGGGGATATTTCTATATCAGTTGATGTTTTAAGTCCCCTGGAGAAAATATCAGGGATAAAAGAGCTCAATCCGGAAAAATACGGAGTGCTTGTGCGCAGTGGTCATCGCTCCGGCTTGCTGTTGCCCGACCTTGAGGGGATAGATACACCTGAAACCCAGGTATCTATTGCCATGCAAAAAGCCGGTATAAGTTCTGATCAACCTGTTGAGCTATATCGTTTTACAGTAACCCGCTACCGGGAGTAAAAATAGTTTACCCGAGGAGATGAGGTAGATTTGCACAGGGCATTATACCAGGAACCTGCAGGAAACAAGGTGCGCTGTATGCTGTGTCCGCAGGTTTGCCTGCTGGGTGAAGGGCAGACAGGCGATTGCGGGGTTCGGGTGGTTGAATCAGGTACGTTGTATACCATGAACTATGGTTGTCTGGCTGCTGCCAACGTGGATCCGATTGAGAAAAAACCTCTTTATCACTTTTATCCCGGCCACAGTATTCTTTCTCTCGGCACAATTGGCTGTAATTTACACTGTTCATTCTGTCAGAACTGGGCCCTGGCCAGGGGAGATAATCACCTTTGTCGTGAAGAGATCAGCCCGGAGTCAGTTCTGGCCATGCTGGAAAGTAGAAGGGAAGATAATCAGCTGGCCGGTGTGGCTTACACTTATAATGAGCCCTTAATCTGGTACGAGTTCGTTCTCCGGACAGCAGAACTTCTTCATAAGCATGGATACCGAAACGTTCTGGTTACAAATGGTTTTATCAATCTCGATCCGCTGATGGAAATGCTACCTTATATTGATGCAATGAATATTGATGTTAAGGGCTTTACAGATCAATTTTATCGTGAGTACTGCCGCGGAAGAAAAAAACCTGTACTCAGAACTGTTGAGAAAGCAGTTGAAAGTTGTCATGTAGAAATAACCTGCCTGCTAATACCATCTTTAAATGATAGCCCGGCAGAACAACAAGAACTGGCAAGTTGGCTGGGCAGTCTCAGCCCCGACCTGGTTTTGCATTATTCAAGGTATTTTCCCAACTACCGGATGGAGCTTCCGCCCACGCCTGAATCAACCCTGAAACGTACCCTTGAAATAGCCAGAAAGCACCTTCACTATGTATATCCAGGGAATATTGATCTTCCCGGCGGAGCAGATACTATCTGCCCGAATTGTTCCAACCTGCTAGTATCACGCTCGGGATACCGGGTCAGGATGGTGGGTCTCGATGGCAACCGCTGCAACAACTGTAACAGCGAGATAAGTATAGTAGTTTCGTAATAAAAGTAAAGAAATCATTTATCAGCCTGCCCGGGGTTGCTTCAGTTTCGCTTCTTGGTTAAAATATTCTTTGAGTTAATATTTGTTTTTACAGCTGATTAAAGGTTTTTTAGAGTTTTTAAGCGAAGTATAGGAAAGTTTAAGTATAATGGATACGGCCTGCCCGGGCTGAATAATAACCAGGGGTTTAAACCATAGTGGCTATCTGGGAAAGCATTGTTGCAGCAATTATGCAGTTGAATGTTGAATGGCGCGATATCGTTGATATTGTGATTATGTCGTATGTTTTTTATCGTTTAATCCTGATTATTCGCGGCACAAGGGCAGAACAGCTTGTTAAAGGGTTGATCATTCTTCTTTTAGCCATGGTTATCAGTGATCAGGTTGGTTTTGATGCCTTCAACTGGACCCTCCGGCAGGTAATGACCATCGGGTTAATTGCTATTCCAATTGTTTTCCAGCCAGAGCTGCGCCGGGCTCTTGAACACCTGGGCAGGGGGAAAATATTTAAAACACCATACTGGAACTGGAGTACGCAGGATTTCGAGAGTATGCTTACCGAGCTAATCAAGGCTATTCCGGTTCTCGTTAAAAAGCGGATCGGTGCGCTTATCGTTATAGAAAGAACAACCGGCCTAAAAGACTGGGTTAGTACTGGCATTCCCATAGAAGGTGTGGTCACTGCGGAACTGCTGATTAATATATTCTTTCCCCGCAGTCCCCTTCACGACGGAGCGGTGATTATGCAGGGCAACCAGGTAGTTGCGGCAGGCTGTTACCTGCCTCTTACCGAAGATCCCACATTAAGTAAAGAGCTGGGCACCAGGCACCGGGCAGCTATTGGTATCAGCGAAAATTCCGACGCTGTTGCAATTGTAATATCTGAAGAAACGGGTATTATTTCAATTGCCCATGATGGGGTGCTGACCCGTTATCTTGATGAGAAAAAATTGCGGTCGGTTCTTCGCGAGTTGTTGTCTCCCGAGCGTAGTGAAGGATTAAGTTTTTGGTCCCGGAGGGCGAATAAGTAATTATGGATAATTTTTTACGCAGCAACAACCTGGTTCGGATCATTTCCTTATTTCTGGCGGTAATCCTCTGGCTGTTTGTTACGGGAGATAAAATCACCCGGACAACTCCATCGCGGAAAGTATGGCAGGATGTCCCGCTGCGTGTTGAGAACTTGAACCAAAACTATGTGGTAACAGATATACCTTCTTCTATTAATGTAACGCTGGAAGGGCTTCCTGAGGCTTTTGAAGATCTGCCTGTTAATGAAATCGATGTATTTGTGGATTTATCAAATAAGGAAGCTGGCAATCACCTGGTTCGCGTCCAGGGTTCTCCCCCGCGTGGGCTTAGCCTGGTTTTGCTCGAACCGGAGCAGGTTCGGGTTTCAATCGAAGAGTATCAAAGTGAGGATTTTGAACTGGAAGTTGAGCTCGTGGGAGAACCGGCTGACGGATGGAGTCTGGCTGATTTCTCTGTAGCCCCGGAAGAGGTTTTGATTGGAGCTCCACAGTCAGTTTTTGAAAGAATTTACCGTGTTGTTCTTCTGGTTGACATAACGGGAATGCGTTTAATCGAAAGCATCGAGGTAACTCCTGTAACCTATGATGAAGAAGGGAGCAGGGTTAACGGCATGGTTATTGACCCATCGTTGATCACAGTGCGCCTGGAATTTGAAAGAGCGAGTGAGCCGGAACTTCCGGATGAGAGTGAAGAATAGAACGTAAGGGGGATTATATTTGGGAATATTATTTGGAACCGATGGAATCAGGGGTGTGGCTAATCGTGAATTAACCCCTGAGCTTGCTTTTAAAATTGCCAGAATTACCGCCTGGCTGCTGGGTCGAAATAACGAAAACCCGGTTTTTTTGATCGGAAAAGATACACGGCTTTCCGGGTCCATGCTGGAAAGCGCGCTGACAGCCGGCATAACCTCTGTAGGTGGTGAAGTGCATCTGCTTGGGATAACCTCAACCCCGTCTGTTGCCTTCCTGACCAGGCGGCTTTCTGCTGCGGCGGGCATAGTAGTTTCCGCTTCTCATAATCCTATAGAAGATAATGGATTAAAAATATTCGACAGCAGTGGTTATAAGCTTTCCGATGATGTTGAAAATGAAATTGAAGAGATTTATTACCGGGAGTTTGATCAACTTTCGCGTCCGGAAGGAGCTCTGGTTGGACAGGCAATTAATGACTCTGATGCCGTTCAACAGTATCTCCATTATTTGCATGATTTGTCTGCCCCCCTGGCCGGCTTAAAAGTAGTAGCCGATTGTGCCCATGGGGCCGTTTGCCGTATTGCCGGTGAGCTGCTGGTTAAACTTGGCGCCGAAGTGGTAATGCTGCACGATAGTCCGGATGGCACTAAAATTAATGTTAAATGTGGTGCTACCGATACGGAGGATTTGCAGAAAGCTGTTGCTGAAAGTGAAGCAGCGCTGGGTCTGGCTTTTGATGGAGATGCCGATCGGTTGATTGCCATTGATGAAAAGGGCAGCATTGTCGATGGAGACGCCGTGATGGCAATATGTGCCTTAAATATGTTGCAAAAGGGGACATTGAAAAACAATACCCTTGTAACAACTGTAATGAGTAACGGTGGTCTCGATATTCTTGCTGAAGACAACCAGATAACCATTATCCGTACTGCGGTGGGAGACAGGTATGTTCTTGAGAAAATGCTGGAAGGCGGATTTAATCTTGGTGGAGAACAGTCTGGTCATATTATATTTTCCGATCATGCTACCACGGGAGATGGCCTTTTAACTGCCATTGAACTTCTGAAAATAGTCCAGGAAAAGCAACGTCCACTTTCAGAACTTGCCTCGGTTTTAGAAAGGCTTCCACAGATACTTGTTAATCAAAAAGTGGGCAATAAAGAAGGTTGGTCTGAAAATACCAGGATCAAAGAAGCAATCAGAAAAGTAGAAGCAGCACTCGGCAGGCACGGACGTATTCTTGTCCGTCCATCGGGAACAGAACCAAAAATTCGTGTTATGATTGAAGCGCCGTTAGCGCAGGACAAACTTGAAGAGTATGCTTATTCCCTGGCGGATGTCATTGCCAGGGAGCAGGGCTGAGTGAATATTATTAGATAAAGGGAATATCCGGTAAAACCCTGGCTGGATTATCCGATCATTAACTGGGGGAATTGGCATGTGTGGAATCGTTGGTTATACGGGAAGGAAAAGGGCTTCCTCAATTATTATAGATGGATTGAAAAAACTTGAATACCGCGGTTACGATTCAGCCGGGTTAGCCCTGCAGCAGGATGGCCTGCTTGCAGTAACCAAGGCTGCCGGGTCGGTTGCTTCCCTTGAGTCTAAACTTGATTCTTCCAGCGAAGCAACCGTGGGGATCGGTCATACCCGCTGGGCAACTCATGGCGGGCCATCTGATGAAAATGCTCACCCTCACAGTAGCTGCGGTGGGGAAATAGCCCTGATTCACAATGGCATCATTGAGAACTACCAGGTCCTAAAAAATGAACTCATGAAAGATAACCGCCATGTTTTTAGTTCAGAAACTGATTCTGAAATTCTTGTTCACCTGATCGAGGAATACTACAGCGGAGATCTGCTTGCTGCTGTAAATAAAGCGTTAAAAAGGGTAACAGGTTCCTATGGCCTGGTTGTGCTTTCATCTCGTGAGCCGGGGCGAATTGTCTGTGCCCGTCGCGACAACCCCCTCATTATCGGAATTGGTGAAGGAGAAAATATTGTCGCATCCGATATCCCGGCCCTTCTCTCCCATACACGTAAAACCCTCGTTATGGAAGATGGAGAAATCGCTTCGGTAACAGCAGATCGGGTTGAGCTTTTTGACAGCAGTGGCAATCCCCTTGAACGGGAGTATTTTAACATAACCTGGGATATTGATGCTGCTGAAAAAGGCGGGTTCGAACATTTTATGCTGAAGGAAATTATGGAACAGCCTGCAGCAGTTAAGGAGACAATGCGGCAAAGAATCAACCCGGAGACAGGTAAAGTTGTTCTCGATGAACTTGGTGTTGATGTTAATGTGCTAAAAAATTTGAAAAAATTACATATTGTGGCTTGTGGTACTGCTTATCATGCCGGGCTTCTAGGTAAAAAAGTTATCGAGAAACTGGCTGGAATACCTGTAAATGTTGATGTCGCATCTGAGTTTCGCTATGGTGAACCGCTATTTGATAAAAATGAACTGGCAATTGTAATCAGCCAATCCGGTGAAACGGCCGATACATTGGCTGCATTACGCCTGGCGCAGCGAGAAGGAGTAAAGGTTCTGGCAATTACCAACGTTGTTGGCAGTTCTGTTTCAAGGGAAGCTGACCATGTGTTTTATACCTGGGCAGGTCCCGAAGTAGCTGTTGCCTCCACCAAGGCTTATTTGACCCAGTTGATTGCCCTTTATCTTTTTGCCTTACTTTTGGGGGAAATACGTGGCACAATTGACCAAGATACTTACCCGAAACTGGTTTCTGCCTTAAAAAACCTGCCGCAGCAGCTGCAGCAGGTACTGGCAGCAGATAATCTAAAAAGATTAAAAGATTATTGTCGGCATCTGGCCGGCTGGGATAGCGCTTTTTTTGTCGGCCGGGGTTTTGATTACCCGGTAGCCATGGAGGGAGCTCTTAAATTAAAAGAGATCTCTTATATCCAGGCTGAGGCCTACGCGGCCGGAGAGCTAAAGCACGGCCCACTGGCCTTGATTGTTGAGGGAGTGCCGGTGATAGCCCTTGCTACCCAGGAAGCTATTCTGGATAAGTTAATGAATAATATCCAGGTTGTAAAAGCTCGCGGTGGTAGAGTATTTGCAATAACCCAGGAAGGTTTTGAAGGGATAGAAGCACAGGTTGATGCAGCTCTCTATTTGCCTCGCACAGAAGATATCCTTGCTCCCGTGTTAAGTGCTGTGCCTACGCAGCTTATTGCCTATTATGCAGCAGTAGACCGCGGCAGCTCGGTTGATAAACCACGGAACCTGGCAAAAAGCGTTACCGTGGAATAAGGAGATTTTTTATGACAGAGAAAAATGAAGCGGATTTAAAAACTAATTTTATCTATACCATGATCAAGGAAGACATTGATCAAGGATTGCTGGAAGCAGCCCGGGTTCATACCCGCTTCCCGCCTGAGCCGAATGGTTACTTGCATATTGGACATGCCAAGGCTGTGCTGTTAAATTATGGCATATCAAGAGATTTTAAAGGCAAATTCAACCTGCGCTTTGACGATACAAACCCAATCAAAGAAGAGCAGGAATTTGTCGATTCAATTATTGAAGATATTCGCTGGCTCGGAGCGGAGTGGGAGGACAGGCTCTTTTTTACCTCCGATTATTTTGAAGTGAAGTACGAATTTGCCCAGCGGCTGATCAGGGCAGGCAGGGCTTACGTTTGCGATTTAAATCCTGAAGAAATCAGGAACTACAGGGGTACCCTCACCGAAGCTGGAACGGAAAGTCCTTACCGCAACCGTTCTGTTGATGAGAATATTGATCTTTTCGATAGAATGCGCCGCGGAGAATTTGAAAATGGTAGCAGGGTTCTCCGGGCAAAGATTGACATGACTTCCGGGAACCTAAATATGCGTGACCCTGTTCTTTATCGCATTCTTCATGCTGAACATCACCGCACCGGCGATAATTGGTGTATTTATCCCATGTATGACTTTGATCACCCTTTTTCTGATGCCCTGGAAGGGATTACGCATTCTCTTTGTTCCATAGAATATAGCGATCATCGGCCGCTTTATGACTGGATTGTCGATAATGCTCTCGAACTGATGCCCAAAGTAATCAAGTTCCGCTCAAGACAGACTGAATTTGCCCGTCTGAATATGACCTATACAGTTATGAGCAAACGGAAATTAAGAAGACTGGTTGAAGAAAAGCATGTGGCAGGATGGGATGATCCACGCATGCCAACCATAGCCGGTTTACGGCGGCGTGGAGTTACTCCTGAAGCAATTGCCGACTTCCAGGACAAGGTGGGGGTTTCAAGATCTGACAGCACGGTAGACCTGGCGCTCCTGCAGCATTGTATCCGGCAGGATCTTGAATCAAAAACCCCAAGGTTAATGGTAGTGTTGGACCCGATTAAGGTAAAAATTACTAACTGGCCTGAAGGCGAAATGGAAATGGTCGAGATGGAAAACATGCCGGGCAATGATAGCGCGGGAACTCGGATGGTGCCCTTTTCCGGTGAAATATTCATTGAACGGGACGACTTTATGGAAGAACCGCCGAAAAAATTTTTCCGCCTTGCTCCCGGCAGGGAAGTGCGTCTTAAAGGAGCTTATATTATCTGTTGTGAAGAAGTGATTAAAGATGATGCCGGTAATCTTACCGAGTTGCGCTGTAGCTACGACCCCCGGACCAAAAGCAATGCGGATACCAGCGGCAAAAAGGTAAAAGGCGTTATCCACTGGGTATCAGAGAAACATGCTACCAGGATTGACGTTAATCTTTATGATAACCTGTTTACTGTCGAGAATCCTGAGGAAGATGATGAAAAGGATTTTACAGATCATATCAACAAACAATCACTGGTCACCTGTAAAAACGTTCCTGCTGAACCTGCTGTTGCCGATGCTGTTCCGGGAAACCGTTTCCAGTTTTTACGCAAGGGTTATTTTTATTATGATCCCCAGTCTTCCACTGAAATGAATCCGGTTTTTAACCGAATTGTTGCCCTGCGGGACAGTTGGGCCAGGATGAAGAAATAATAGGGAATAAAGTACCTGCAGAAAAACACGGGCATCCTGTTGAAGGATGCCCGTGATAGTTCTTGCATGCCGGCATTTAGAGTAGAAGAATTGAGCCGGTTCCTAATCAACATTGAGGAACCAGAGCCCGGCAACACGGTTGTCATCATCAAAAACGACCCTGACATTCATCTTTTCGCCGTCAAAGGCAGTTAAGGTATTTACTGCCCTGTAGTCTTGAACAGTTTCAACTTTTTTTTCGATCTCGCCCTGGTAAGGTCCGGTCCGGGCAAGAAGGTTTTGCCAGGATTTCTCAAGCTGTTTGACAGACATTGCTTTCTTCATTTCGGTGTTGAAATAGGAGGCGGCTTTTTCATAATCCTCCGCCACCAGGTAAGAAATGAACTCAGCAGAAAGATCGGTAATCTCACCATCCAGGGGCGGCCCTGCAGGCACCGGTTCGCTGCCGCAGGAAACAATAAATAAGGTTGCCGCAGCTAAGTATAGAAGAATAAAACTTTTTTTAATAAACATTATATACTTCCTTTCGTTAAGCGATAGGATATTTTCTTTACCCATACTATCATAGGATTATTAACCTGGTTTTGCAACAGGATAAACCCATCGGTTTACTGTCCGGGAGGAGTAAAAATGGAACAGCGTTACACAGTAGAATATAAGAACTGTGTTATCCCATTTGTCGTTGTCAGGAAAAAGGTACGCAACATTAATATCAGGATCAGACCTGATTCTACTATACTTGTTTCGGCTAATAAGTTAGTTCCCATTGAATACCTTGAGGGGCTGGTGCTGATGAAGGCCGAATGGATTATGAAGAACCTGGAAATTATTGATCAAAAAATTAATGCCGGCTCCATGTATCGCTTTATTTCCGGGGAAATAATCGATTACCTGGGAGAACAATGTGAACTGCAGGTGATAGAAACTGATCAGGTGGAGCAGGCTGTGCTTGAAAATGGAATTTTAAAGATATATGTTGCCCGGGGGAGCAGCAGGGAGTACCGTGAAGAGTTGGTCAGCCAGTGGTACAGGAAAGAGGCTCTGCCAATATTCAATAAAGCGTTGGAAAGGCTTTTTCCTGTGGCGGCAGCCCATGGAATAGAAAAGCCGAACTTGAAAGTAAGAAAAATGAAAACCAGGTGGGGTTCATGTTCGTGGGGAAAAGGCAAGATTACTTTAAACAGTGAATTACTGAAAGTTCCCCAGCTTTGCATTGACTATGTTATCATGCATGAACTGGCCCATTTCAGGCATCACGGACACGACCAGTCTTTTTATAATTTTATGGATCTGGTTATGCCCGACTGGCGGGCTCGTAAAGAAATGTTGAAAAAATACCACCTGTAAGCTGGAGTATCGGTTCACCACAGACCCGGAATCAGGCGGTAGGGCACTTTAGTGCTGTATTTATCGAATCCGGGCAGTTCTTTTTTTAGAAAAGCATCTTCAAGCGCAGTGCGGATAATATATCCTGCGATAACAGCAAGGGCCGGTATTAATGCCTGCTGAGAGCCGAGGATGAAAGGTGTTGCTGCCATACTGATTATCCCACCGGCATAGCCGGGATGGCGAACGTACCTGTAGGGCCCGCCGGAAGCCACCTGGTGACCGCGTTCATGCTGGAGACGTACCGTGGATGAGAAAAATTTATTAGCAGCCATCGACCAGGTACTGAGCAGGCCTCCCAGGATAAAAATCAGCAGGGCAAAAGATGATAAGGCAGCATTGTAATCACCGGACCATTCGAACCTTTTGTCTAACCCGGCAACGATCAGGATTAGCAGCGGACCTATTACTGCAACAAAAATTGAAAGGTAAACATCCCATTTTTGAGTCCCTCCCTGCATTTGGGAACGTTCAGCCAATAATTTTTTATCGGTAAAGGTAGCGTTGGCGGCAATAATAAAGAATACAGCGGCCAGGTAAAACCATGCCGCATGCCATCCACATTCTCCTGCAGATAAGCAAAGTGCCAGGGCGCTGATCAGAATTCCCAGCAAATTCTTAATCCACCATTTGCTAATTCCTGTAGATTGCTTGTTTCGCACGACCCTTGCTTTCTCCTTTGTACAATGCATGTCTTATTTATTATAAGCTGTCCCGGTGAAAACATTATAGCCCCAATAAATTCTTCTACCGGTGTATGCTATTGTGTAGCTTGTATTTAGAAATAGTTATAAACGGTAAAACCAAGAACAAGGCTGAGCAAAATTGTAATGAGTGCCAAAGCCAGGCTGATAATAATTAAAATGCCCTGTACCTTGAAATAGGTATTCAGGTTCGAGGTGAAAAGATTAAACTGGGTTGGGTCAACCTCCTCGGCGGGGCTGGCTGCCAGGGTATCAGCATTCTGCTGGGCGCTGCGCAGTTTAATCCCCAGTATAATCATGATAACACCCGGGATAGCCCCTATAACGAAGGCGAAAACTCCGGCTATGGCAGATATAGCCCCGGCAATTATCGTCATAATACCGACAAATCCCATCCATCCGCTCAATTGTTTTAAAGTATTCCTGTCCATATTTGTCTCCTTTCAAGTGATTTTGGTTAAAAAGTTAATCAGTATTTGATTAAAATAATCGGGATTATCCTGGTTGGCATTATGGGAAGCATCGGGAATTACAGTATAGGTTACATCAGGTTCATATTTAACCCAGGTTGGAGCCTGTTTGCGTATAACACCGGTATTATCACGATCACCATGAGTGATTAGTAACGGTACATTAATTCTGTGCCCCGGTATTCCTGTTTCATTAACAGCTACTGTAACCGCTTCCCATATTTTCTGAAAAGTTTGCCTATCCAGGCTTCTGATAACCTCCAGGGCGTATTTTCGAACGGCAGGATTAAGCGCAGTACTGGTTGCAACTGTTTTTGTAAAATGCTGATAAGGCCACAGATTGAAGAGCGATAAGGATGCTTTTAAAGCCCAAATCTGCCATTTTGGATAAGCAAAGGCAATACTGGTTGATCCGATTATGGCCAGGGCTCGAACCCAGTCGGGGTAAAGCAGGTAAAAAAACTGGGCTATATATCCGCCCATCGATTGCCCAACCAGGATTACTTTACTTACTTTTTCCTCTTTCAGAACCGTCATTAAATCAGCAGCACAATCCTGCAGAATAAAGTTCCCGGTTAAAGGCCTAGATTTGCCGTGCCCGCGGGCATCCCAGGCAATTATGTTATAATCCTGCTGCAAAGCAGGCACCTGGGCGTTAAACATGCGGTGATCCATTGTAGCACCGTGCAGCATCACCAGGGTTGGAGCATGGGTCTTAGCTGAATTGATCCAGTAGTGGATTGGGCAATTAGTGCTCTCAATTTTTTTTTCAATAAGGCTGGCGGGAGTTGAATCCCACATTGAAAACTGGTCCATACTGACACCCTTTCAGCACAACCTAAATGTAACCTTTCCGATACAGAGCATATAAGCTGGTCTTATTATTCTTGATTATTTTGTAGTTTCCCTTTTTTTCAGCCGTTAAAATCGGTTTCCGGACCCGGGTAGCTCTGTTTTTTTATTGTGGAATAAAAATTCATAATGAGAATAACAGAAAAAAATTTATGTAAAACATTAAAAAATTATTGTTAAACAATAATTTTAGAGTTATAATAATAACAACACAGAAAAAGGAGTGGTAATAAATGGTTAAATATACAGGAAAAAAATCAGCAGCATCATTACTCACAACCCTGCTTAACCTGGCTTGGTATGCAGGTCTGGTTCTGGCCCTTTTTTTCATCGGGGTGCAGACATATTTTATCCTGAGCGGCCCGCAGTTGTCGGGAGAATCGATGATGCTGCAGATAGAAACTACCGGGATGATTTTCAGGTTCACCGAAGGGTTTCAGTTTTCTGCTCAGGATTCCCTGTTAGTTTATCAGTTTTCCCTTGTCCTGCCCCTGATAGTTATTGGTCTTTTTATAATATTTCACCTGAGAAAAATTCTTGCTTCACTGGCCAACGAAGAACCGTTTACTGTTGAAAACAGCAGTAGGATTAAGTATATCGGCTGGAGCGTAATAATAATCACATTTATAAAAGCCGTCCTAAGTTTTCTTCTGGGTATCTATTTTTCAAGAATGGTTGTTCTTCCCGGTTTGGAGATCAGCGCCAACATTCGCTTGATAGATTTCAGTGGGATACTGGCCGGCATACTAATTTTAATCCTGGCAGAGGTATTTAAGCATGGCGCTCTTCTCCAGGAAGATCACAACTTAACAGTATGAGAGGGGAGCATAATATGGCGATTATAGTCAGGCTTGATCGTGTGATGGCTGATCGTAAAGTTTCATTAACCGATCTGGCCGATAAAGTTGGTATTACCATGGCCAACCTGTCACTTTTGAAAACTGGTAAAGTTAAAGCAGTCAGGTTTTCAACCCTGGAAGCGCTCTGCCGTGAACTGAATTGCCAACCCGGAGATATACTAGAATACAGGCAGGAGCGTATTAGTTAATATAATCTTTTCAAGATAATACTGGAGGAGATGGTTTAACAACCCATCTCCTTCAGTATTCTTGCCAGGACAAAGAGTCTTTCACTAATCAGTTCATCATCCTTACTTAAAGCTTCCTTGAACAGCTTAATGTCTTCATCAATCATTTCGTTACCGGTGCAGATTTCAAGACTCATGGCATCTCCCTGCAGGCCAATTCTTTCCAGTAAAGTTTTCTCCGGATCATAAAGCTTATCATAGCGGTAAGATTCACGAAAATGCTGCATAGCCCTGCAGACCATTATAGCCAGGTCAAGCACACGGTGCATGGGCATCTCTTCCGACTGGCGGGACCACTTTTCACCAGTATGCCGCCATACTTTTGCCGAAACGTCTACCTTGCCGCGATCGTTCCACTGGGCCAGGCCCAGCGATAGACCCTTGGCATCAGACTCATACGCATAACGACCGTCTACGTTCTCATAGTTTTCTACCACTATAACCGGCTTATGCTTCAATGTGGTTGGAATTTTCATCACTTAAATGCTCCTTTACATTACTGAATTAGTAAATTACTAAGTTAGTATAATTCATAAAGTAACTCCTGTCAAGATAGATAAAAAAAGAGCCGGTCTGCTTACGACCATGGCTCTGTTCCCGATTCAGCATGTTTTGTATTATTATCTGTGTCTAGATATTCAGGTACCAGGTGGCGATGGAAAAATAAATTATAACACCTACAATATCTGCTATTGAGGTTACCAGCGGCCCGCTTGCCGTGGCCGGGTCAATATTTACCTTACTGAAAATAAAAGGAAGGCACATGCCCATGGTACTGCCAACCAGGACAACTGCGATCATGGAAAGCGCTACAACAACAGCTACGTCAATCCCACCCCTGAAATAGCCCACTGCCAGAACGGCAACTCCCAAAATAATGCCGAGCGGTAAAGCGGTTATCACTTCTTTTTTCAGCAGCTTGAACCAGTTTTCAATTTTTACTTCACCCAGGGCCATGGCCCTGATCATCAACGTCGCAGCCTGTGCTCCCGCATTACCGGCACTGTCAATAAGAAGCGGCATAAAGAAAACCAGGGCGATTACAGCCTGAATAATCTCCTCAAAATGGGCTATAGTTGCCCCTGAAAAAATATTAACAAATATTAACAGTAACAGCCATGGCAGCCTTCTTCTGATCAGAAAGAAAGGACTGGCATCCAGCACATTCATATCTATTTTACCGATGGTTGCCATCTTGTGGAAGTCTTCCGTGTTTTCTTCTTCAATAACATCAACAATGTCATCAACAGTGATTATGCCGACCAGGCGGTTCTCATTGTCAGTTATCGGCATGGCGATCAGGTCGTATTTTTTCATTAAGTCGGCCACGTCTTCTTTGTCGTCTAAGGTGTTGGCATGAATTATTTCTTCGCGCATAATCTCTTTGATTTTCTTTTCCGGTGGGGCAATAACCAGGTCTCTCAGTGATAAAACCCCTTCCAGGTGCCTGGCTGAATCGGTAACATAGCAGGTATAAATGGTTTCCTTGTCGAGGGCAATGCTTCTAACCTTTTCAAGAGCCTGCAGGGCGGTCATTTCTTTTTTGAGATCAACAAATTCGATGGTCATCAGGCTGCCGGCTGAGTCTTCCGGGTAATTAAGGAACTGGTTGATCAGTTTTCGCTCCGTATCGGTGGAATTACGCAGAATGCGTTTCACCACGTTGGCAGGGATTTCCTCCAAAAAGTCAATCTTGTCATCAAAGTTGAGATCATTTAGGATATCCTGTAGTTCTTTTTCATTAACCAGGACATATAAATCAGACTGGCTTTCTGAGGAAATCTCTGCAAAAACATCGGCAGCAATCTCTTTCGGCAGAAGCCTAAAAACCAGCAGGGTGGTTTTGGGGTCAAGTTCATCAAGAAGTTCGGCGATATCGGCTATGTGGCCCTTGGCTAACTCTTTTTGCAGAGAGGTATAATTTTTCTTCTCCAGTAATTCATTAATTAATTCTTTATTCATAATAAAGCCTCCTTAAACAGTATATCGGGAGGCCTTCCTGTAAGGAAACAGAAAGCCTCCCTGCAGGAGGCTTTTACTTGATAACTAGATCGAGCATATATGTACTGAACGGGCCTCCTGAAAGGTTGAGATAAAAGTTGGTACTATGCGAAGGTCCGCTGTCCATATAATTCACCTCGATTATCCGGATATTTATTCTGCCGGTAATGGTTTATCCTAAACTCTTATTGCCTGATTTTACCTGAAACTACTTATTATATTAACCCTTCTCTTTTTTATATGTCAACAACATTTATAAATAAGGCCAGATTAACAGGCAATATTCAGCAGAAACCAGTATATTGACAGGGAACGGGGATTTTTTTATAATTATAAATGAACAATTACTCATGTGTTCATATGAACTTAAGGGGCAGAGATTGATGAATGATCAGGACAATGAAAAGTTGCAGTGTGATTTTACCATTGTGCACCGGGATGTGGTAGAAAAGGTGCGTAGAGCTATGCCGGGGGAAGAAAAACTTTATGATCTTGCGGAATTTTTTAAGGTATTTGGAGATTCGACCAGGATTAAAATTATTTGGGCCCTTGTAGAAGAAGAGATGTGTGTATGCGATATTGCTTTCCTTCTGAATATGACCCATTCGGCAATATCACATCAATTACGGGTTCTTAAACAGGCTCGCCTGGTGAAGCCTCGCCGGGAGGGGAAAAATATATTTTACTCACTGGACGATCAACATATTGGAGCAATATTTAAACAAGGCCTGGAGCATATTAATGAATAAACAAAAAAGACTAATAAACAGCTCGGAATATGCAAATGAAACAGGAGCATGCAACTGCAGTAACGGTTGCAATTACCAGGATGCAGGAGTAGATGCTTCTTCGACTTTAAAGAGGAAAGCAGGCTTCTATATACTTGGCTTTCTTATATTTATAGCCGGCTTTTTTGTGCCTGAAAATATGATATTGAAATTGATATTTTTTGGGGCAGCTTACCTTATCTTTGGTGCTTCGGTTTTATTAAGAGCTACCCTTAATATTGCAACAGGGAAAATATTTGATGAAAACTTTTTAATGTCAATCGCTACCCTCGGTGCTTTCGCGATAGGAGAATATCCTGAAGGCGTGGCCGTAATGGTTTTTTACCAGGTTGGAGAGCTGTTGCAGGATAAAGCAGTAGATCGCTCCAAGCGGCAGATTAGCAGCTTGATTAATATTCGTCCTGATTATGCCAATTTACAAATAGATGGAAAAACTGAAAAAGTAAACCCCTCTAAAGTAAAAATGGGAGATCATATCATGGTTCGTCCCGGTGAACGCATACCTCTTGATGGGATAGTTATCGAAGGAAGTTCATCGATTGACCTTTCAGCCCTTACGGGAGAATCGCTGCCCCGTGATGTTGCAGTCGGCGACGAAGTACTTTCAGGTTCCGTGAACCAGGGCGGGTTGCTCTCAGTGAAAGTCAGCAGCGAATTCAACCGATCCACGGTCAGTCGTATTCTGTCCCTGGTTGAAAATGCCTCGGCACGCAAGGCTCGCACTGAGCAGTTTATAACTCGTTTTGCAGCCTATTATACTCCTGCAGTGGTTTTTGTTGCCCTGGCCATAGCCTTTTTGCCGCCCCTTTTACAAACCGGCCAGGAACTTTCAACCTGGGTGTACCGGGCCCTGGTATTTTTGGTTATATCCTGTCCCTGTGCCCTGGTTATTTCAATTCCGCTTGGTTTCTTCGGTGGCATCGGGGGTGCTTCCCGACGCGGTATCCTGGTTAAAGGAGGCAATTACCTGGAGGCTTTAAGCCGAATTGACACGGTAATATTTGATAAGACAGGTACCCTTACCCATGGTCATTATACTGTTGAAAAAGTTGAAAATACTGAAGGATTCAGCAGTGATCAACTACTGCATTATGGGGCTGCTGCTGCTTTGCATTCAACTCATCCTGTTGCCCGTTCGGTTGGCCGGGCCTGGACAGAGCCGATTAATCAGGAAAAATTGTATCAATACCAGGAAATCCCCGGCCGGGGGATCCGGGTTCAATACGATAAGTCACGGATATTAATGGGTAATCGTGAACTGCTTGCCGAAGAGGGGTTGGAAATAAAGCCTGACAAGGATCAAAGGGCAAGGGTTTACCTTGCTGTTGATGGGCGCTATGCCGGTAGTATTATTGTTTCTGATGAGCTTAAAGAGGATGCTGCTCCCGCTGTTGACCAGTTGAGGAAACTTGGGGTGAACAGGGTTGTTATGCTGACCGGTGACAAAAAACCAGTTGCTGAAGATATCGGTCGCAGGCTGAACCTGGATCAGGTGTATGCCGAACTTTTACCTGATCAGAAGCTGGCAATAATCGAGAAGCTGGAAAAACTGAAGAATGGCAATGGCAAGAACGTTTTTGTCGGTGATGGTATTAACGATGCGCCTGCGTTGGCCCGGGCGGAAATTGGAGTTGCTATGGGCGGGGTAGCCTCCGATGCAGCCATTGAGGCGGCTGATATAGTCCTGATGACCGGACAGCCGTTAAAGCTGGTTGAAGCATTACAGATAGCCCGTAAAACAAAGAACATTGTAATGCAGAATATAGTTCTTGCTCTCGGGGTGAAAGCAGTAATTATGGCTCTCGGGCTTTTCGGTTTTGCTTCAATGTGGGGAGCAGTTTTTGCCGATGTTGGCGTAGCCCTACTGGCTACCTTGAATGCAATCAGGGCAATGCACTAAAAGGGATAAAAATTAACCGCTAACAGGCTAACCCTGTTGATACTGCAGTTTTTTACATCTTTATTTTTATTTGCCTTCCCTGCCTGCGACGACAAACAGGATCAATCCCAGGCCGAGTGCAAACATTGTTAATGGGCAGGGCAGCCCCCAGGCGGGGTTGATTATATTAGGTATGCCGGCTATAGCCAGTATGCCATCCAGGATAAACAGTGCCCCGGCGATCACCAGGAGTAATTTTGAAAGAAAAAACAAATTACCAACCTCCTACAGTATTAATATAAAAACCTGTTCATTTGATTTGTCCAGGTATCAATAATTTCTGCTGTATGTTAAGATTTTCTTGTACGAACGATTTCTGTTTTTAATTATGTTTTATTATGATCAGGTTAATACGTATCTGTTTAAGTATAGCATAAAGCAAAGCTGATCCGGTATTATTTATACAGCAGGAACATTGACAAGGTTTTATCGCCACTTGAATTTTATTAAAGAAGGATATAAATCTGAAGTGTTGTAATCGGTTGAGCTGTTATTAAGTTTTGGTGGGGTGATTATATGGGTGTAACCATTCTTATTGTTGTTGCAGTGACATTTGTTCTATATTACTTTTGGAAGCATAACCGCTGGGGTGTGGGCAAAAAATATGCTTTACGCCAGGATGCCCGTCGCCTTTTAAATGTTGAACCTGAAGCTGCAGATCAGATAATCGACAGGCAAATGGAAGTTTTAAAGAAAAGCCACCCCGGTCGTACTGAAGAATGGTACCTGGAGAAAATCATCTATGACCTGGAAAGGGATCGTTAGCTTTCATTTTTCAGTAAACCATGCAGCTCAGGTTAGAACGGAGAGGATTAATAAAAACAAATGATTAAAGAACAGGGGGAGGTCCCGTGAAAGCGCTAATTATTTCTGATCTCGATTTTAAAACTGATCTTTTTAAGCAGTTGAACAGCCTGTTAACCGGATATTTGCTTGAGAAGGGTTCTTCAATAGAAAGAATTGAAATTGGCAGAAACGACCTGGCTTTTTGCAGGGGTTGTTTTGGTTGTTGGGTGCAAAAACCGGGTGAGTGTGTGGTTGATGATAAAATGACTGAGATTAACCGCAGTTACATGAGTGCTGATGTGGTGTTCTTCCTCTCCCCGGTAGTTTTCGGCCAGTTTAGCGCTAATATGAAAAATGCCCGTGACAGGTGGCTCCCCAACATGCTGCCTTTCTTTAAGGTCAGGCCGGACGGTTCAACAATACATCCACCGCGTTATGATGATTATCCAACTTTGCTGATCATCGGTTATGCTGATGAAATTACCGAAGAAGATCTGAAACTATTTATTGATATTACCAAAAAACACCTGCGGGAGATTGAGGCGTTTATTTTCCGGGATGAAAACGGGAAAGCAGATTTAATCAATGCACTGGATAAGATCAAACTGATGAAGGTGAGAGGGATAATATGAGTGGAGATAAAAATAATATTGTTATGATCAGTGCCAGCCCCAAGGCAGGAACAGAATCTGCTTCAGCTTTTCTGGCTGACCTGCAGGCAAGATTTTTTCGGGATATGGGTTTTTCTACTTTAAGACTTGATGTGCGCAAAAGTTTAATCAGGGGTAATGTGGAAAATGATTATGCCCTAATGCTGGAAGCAGATGCAATAATAATTACGTTTCCCCTGTACATATACTGCCTGCCGGGGATGCTGATGCGTTTTCTCCAGGATTACCTTGATTTTTGCCGGGTGAAAGGTCGAAATAACTCCGGAACCAGGATTTATGCTGTGGTAAACTGTGGTTTTCCTGAAGCTTGGATCAATAATGAAGCAGTAGGTGTAATAAGCAGTTTCAGCCGCAGCATTGGTGCCATGTTTCGGTTTGGTCTTCTCATCGGCGGCGGCGGAATGCTGGTCGGTACCTGTGATGCTCCCTTTATGAGAAAAACAATGGGCCGGATAAGCGGAGCTTTTATTAAAATGGGAGAAGATATAAAAATTAAAGGATCAGAAAAGATTGATAATATTCTCGTTGAAGCCAGCATACCTCACCGGTTGTACCATTTCATGGGCAATAAGGGTTGGGTTATTTCGGCTAAAAGTAACAACCTGAAAAAGAAAGATTTATACAGGAAGCCTTACCAACCCGAAACCTCCGGAGAAAGCGGCTAAGAGCAGGTTTCTTCTTAACTGTTTAGTATTTCAAACCTTGCTTTTTTGCTTAACCCGTTTAAAATTAATGCATGTGACTCATCAATCAGCTCTTTCAGCAGATCATCGGGCACTTCTCCATCAAGGTAAATTGAATTCCAGTGTTCCTTATTCATGTAATAGCCGGGTTTAATATCCTTATATTCTTCCCTGAGCAGCTGGCCGTGTGATGGTTCAAGCTTTAAGGTGATTATATCTTTGCCCTCGTTATCATGCCCCACCATGCCAAACATCTTGCCTTTGAGCATGTAACGGGTAACACCCCATTCTTCTTTAAAATCTTTATCTGCCCCCTGTTTTGTTTTACAGTAATTATCAAGCCATTTGTAAGGCATCCTGCCCACCTCCGGTTAAAAATAGTCCTTTAATTAAATTTATATGATCCTGATCTGCCTGAATATATAATTCGTCATGGCGGACTTATATTTCCTGCAGTATAATGAGCACATAAAAATAAATGTGAGGGAATTACAATGGGCAATAGTCTGAAAGACCTGGGATTTAATCAAAACTTTCTGCAGGAAGCTGCTTCATATGAAGGGTATTACCCGGGCAGGATAATCTCACAGTATAAAGATTACTACAGGGTGGCAACAGAAAAATCAGAAATGATTGCCGAGGTTGCCGGGAAACTGCGTTACAATGCCCTTACCAGTGCTGATTATCCGGCTGTGGGCGACTTCGTGATGGTTGACCGGGAAGAGGGGCAGGCCGGTAACGCGATTATTCACCACATTTTAAAGCGGAGGAGCGTTTTTGAAAGAAAAGCAGCAGGAACCAGCCAGGATACACAGGTAATTGCAGCTAATATTGATATGGTTTTTATTTGCATGGCTTTGAATAATGATTTTAACCTGCGCAGGCTTGAGCGATACCTGTCAATAACCTGGGCCAGTGGTGCTGTACCTGTTGTAGTGCTTACCAAGGCTGATCTTAGTGATGATATTACTTTTAAACTGGGCCAGGTGGAAACAGTTGCAGTAGGTGTTGATGTACTGGTAACAACCAGCCTTACCAATGATGGGTATAAGCCAATCAAAAAGTATATTTCCACCGGTAAAACTGTTGCTTTTATCGGTTCTTCCGGAGTAGGTAAGTCTACCCTGATAAACCGCTTACTGGGCAGTAATGTAATTATAACTAAAGCGACCCGTAAAGACGATAAGGGAAGGCATACCACTACCAGAAGGGACCTGATCCTAATCCCTTCCGGAGGAGCGGTAATTGACACTCCGGGGATGCGGGAACTGGGAGTGGAGAGCGCTGACCTGGGTAAAACATTCTCCGACATAGACGATCTGGCAGCACAATGCCGTTTTAACGATTGTACCCACAGCAGCGAGCCTGGCTGTGCGGTTTTGAAAGCTGTTGCTGCCGGGGAGATATCGGAAAAACGCCTGGAAAACTATAAAAAATTACAGAAAGAAGCTATTTATGATGGTTTAAATGCAAAACAAATTGAACATGAAAAAATCAACAGGATGTTTTCCGGTTTCGGAGGAATTAAAAACGCTCGTAATTTTATCAAACATAATAATAAACGCTAATTTTAAGCGGTTTTTATTTCATTAACTTAGCTGCTTCCATGGCCAGTGAAGAACGTTTTGTTTCTGTCAGGGTAATGTGAGCATGCAGTGGACTGTTTTTCATTTTTTCAACAGCCCAGGAAAGCCCGTTTGTGCGTGCATCCAGAAAAGGATTATTGATTTGCTCAGGGTCTCCAACCAGCACAATTTTTGTACCTTCACCGGCCCGTGTAATAATGCCTTTAGCCTGTTTCGGTGTCAGGTTTTGCGCTTCATCAATTAAAATATATTGCCCAACAATTGATCTGCCCTGCAGGTAAGCTATTGCTTCAGTTACTATTTTTCGTGAAGAAAAAAGGTAAGCAACTTTTCCGTCCAACTCACGCTCATTTTCATAACGATCAGGATGTGAATCAACTAATTGTTCCAGGTTGTCGTAAATTGGCCGCATGTAAGGAGCAATTTTGTCAATTTCGTCTCCGGGTAGGAAACCGATATCTTCTCCCATACTTACATTTGGCCGACAGATCAACATTCTGCGGTAAATGTTTTCATCGAGCACTTTTTCCAGGCCTACACCCAGGGCAAGCAGGGTTTTCCCGCTTCCGGTTGCGCCCATCAGGGTTACCATGGGAATGCTGTCGTCACGCAGGGCTTCGCGGGCAAATTTTTGCAGCAGGTTAAGTTTGAAGCCGTAAAAATCGGGACGGGTATCATTTAGCAAAGTCATTTTGCCGTCCTTGTAACGGGTCAGTGCAGTTTTTTGCTCATTTTGTTCTGATTTCATCAGGTAATACTGGTTGGTTGGGTTTGGTTCTTTTGCCCAACTTAAACTGTTATTCTTGTATAATTGATCAATATTATCTTCTTCAGTAATCAGTTCATCCCAACCCCGGTATTGCTCATCAATGTCAAATTCCACCTGCTCATTGCGATAATCCTGGGCCATAAGGCCTAAAACATCAGCCTTTATGCGCAGGTAAACATCCTTGGTTATTATAATTACCTGCTGGTTATTTTTCTGAAGATTTTTTGCCACTGCCAGCAAACGGTTGTCCCTTTTATCACCCTGCCAGGAGCAGGGGAGTACAGGTGAGTCAGAACAATTCATTTCAACACGTAGTTCACCCCCGTTTGGCAAGGGCACTCCTTCATATAGTTCGCCTTCTGACCGGAGTTGATCTAAAAACCGGGCTACCCAACGGGTATTGGCCCGGATTTCATAATCAGATGCTTTTTTCATATTATCCAGTTCTTCAAGAACACAAGCGGGAAGGACTATCAGGTTGTCTTTAAAACCAAGGACGGCATTTGGCGATTGCAGCAAGACACTGGTATCCAGAATGTAGATTTTTCTCAAGCTATATCACGCCCCTTATCGGTTTTTTTACTTAAGTCTTCCCCTTTCCAGGTTCATCTGACATTCTCTTTTATTGCTTTGACAAAAGATCTGATAATCCTGCTCTTTATAACCGGGCCAGGCGAAGTATTCTGTTCGGGCCGTTAATATAAACCGGGAAGGCGATAAAAGTACAGCAAACAACTTCAACGGATTTAAAAATTTAAAAAGAATATTGACAGAACGATTTCTATAGTATATTGTATTAATACATTGATACAATATAAGAGTGAAGGTGATACTTATGATTAACCGGAAAGATATATCCATCTATATTATTGTTGTTTTTGTAATAACCTATGTTCTTAATCTTTATCTTTACCTGCAGGGAGGATTAATGTCAACTGCTTCCCTGGTTGTTCTAATGGTGCAGATGCTCATCCCGGGCCTGGTGGCAGTTTTCATGATTATCAGGGGTAAAGAACGTTTAAAAGATTACGGCCTCACTTTTGGTGGATTAAGATACTACCTGCTTGCCCTGCTCTTGATAATAGGCTACCAGCTGTTATTTGTCCTCGTTGCCGCAGCATTTGGTCTGGGTAATCTTGTTTCCCTAACCGAAGGGTTTTCCCTGTTTGCCCCTGGAGCAAATCTGCCGTTGTGGCAGATCATACTAATTATTTTCATTCTTGCTCCCCTCCAGAATTTACTTTTCGGTTTAGGCGAGGAGTTTGGCTGGCGGGGTTATTTGTCCGGCAAACTGTTGCCCGGCGGCCTTTTTAAAACAATTATTATTGTTGGTATAGTCTGGGGTTTATGGCATGCCCCGGTAATTCTTATGGGGCATAATTTTCCCGAACATCCCCTGCCCGGAGTTTTTATCATGTCCTTGTCCTGCATACCCCTGGGTGCGGTATTACTCTGGCTGCGATTAAAATCAGGCAGCGCAATTGTAGCCGGATTTGCTCACGGGGCCCTGAACGCAACTGTTTTTTTTGGGGGGGCATTTATCCCCACTGCCCCGATGATTTGGAGCAACCCAATCGGACTGCTTGGCTTTCCTTTACTGGTTATTCTGGCTTACTGCCTCTTTCGTTTTTTTCCGGTTCCAGGCAGTATCTCAGGCGGGGAATAATCAGGTTGTTATCTACTATTGATCTTGTGGTGCCGACCTGTTCGGCACCCAGTTTTATATAAAAAGGCTTGGCACATGGGCTCGTAACCCAGTGCAGTTCTTTTATCCCTTTTTGGCGACACAGGCCGAGCATGTAATGCCACATTTCCCTGCCAACACCCCGGCCGATCATGTCGCGCCTGACATAAAAAAAATCAAGCTCATTAACTTCATTTTCTTCTACACTGAAAAAACCGGAAATTTTGTTATCCCTGATTGTAACAAATACAGTATGGTTATCCAGGTAATTTTCACCCATTACAAATACTTCTGCAAACCTGGCCATATACTCTTCATCAAAGCCCCAGTATGCCTGGGCTTCGAAGGCCAGCTTATTTAAAGCGACAACTTCATTTTCTTCTGCCTGGCGAAATATCATTGCATCACCCTGAAAAAACCGCACCCAATCGGTTTTAAATCCTTTCTTTTTGATTATATTATAAAGGAGCTACTCCCAAATTGTCGAACTGTCGAGGTAACAGGATTGTTTACGGTAAAAGGAGAGAAACAGGGCCATGAAGATTATCATTGACGCGGATGCCTGTCCAAAACCAGTGCTTAATATTTGCCTGGACCTCGGGCGGCAGTATAACATACCGGTCTGGACGGTAGCCAGCTATAATCATAATATAGTATCTGATCATCACCTGGTAGTGGATTGCGATTCCCAGGAAGCTGATTTAAAGATAGTAAATATTTCCTCCGGGGGCGATATTGCTGTAACCCAGGACTGGGGTCTGGCAGCCATGTTGATAGGTAAAAATGTCAGGACAATTAATCCCGGCGGTAAAGAATACCGGCCTGAAATGATTGAATTTATGCTTGAGGAACGGGAGCTTAAGGCAAAAGCCCGCCGCGGCGGAGTTCGGACAAAAGGGCCTAAAAAGCGTAACCCGGAAGATGATCAACGTTTTCATCAATGCCTTGAAAATATTATTCTCAAGCTGCTTCCGGACATATCCTGAGCTTAATTCAATCAGCTGTTTTCTGTTTTAATATTGAAAAACAAAATTATGTCTACTGATTAGATTGTCCCGCCTGCTAACTACTGTTCACTTTTCCCCTGCAGTAAAAATTTAAACGAACCGCTTTTCAGCTTCTGTTGCTATAAGGAGAAAAAGAGCACAATTTATTTTGGCTTTTTATTAGCAGTCTTTTGCGGTTTGTCGATCGGCATGTCTTGACAAGAGGTAAAGTACAAAATATTATAGTGGTGGTTGGTGGTTGAACCACAATACGTCAGGAGGGATGTCATAGTGTCTGCAGGTAGCTTTAGCGATTCATACGATGCAGTAGTAATCGGCGCAGGTAATGGTGGGCTGGTTGCCGCAGCAACCCTGGCAGAAAAAGGTATTAAAACAATTTTGTTTGAACAGCATAACCTGCCGGGAGGATTTGCAACAAGCTTTACCAGGGGGAGATTTGAATTCGAGCCTTCATTACATGAGATATCTGATTTTGGTCCCCCCGAAGACAAGGGTAATGTGCGTATATTACTCGAAGACAGGATCGGGATTGATGCAGAATGGATGAGAGTGCCCGAGGCTTACAGGTTAATTATTCCCAATGATGTTGGCGGAAGAATTGATGCAGTAATGCCTTTTGGCGAAGAAGCGTTTCTCGATAAAATGGAAGAATATGTGCCAGGGTCCCGTCCTTCTGTGGTCAGGTTCATCCGTTTATGCAAGGAGGTGGTTGATGCTTTTACCTACCTTGGCCAATCCAAGGGCAATCCTGACCGGAAAGTTTTAACCGGTGAGTATGCCAACTTCCTTAAAACTGCTTCTTATACCCTCCAGGATGTCCTTGATGCGGTAAAAATGCCCTACAGGGCACAGAAAATAATCACCGCCTATTGGTGTTACCTGGGACTCGGGGTAGACCTGGTGAATTTTTCAATCTTTGCGGCCATGTTCTACCGTTATATTACCAGGGAAGCTTTTATCCCCAGGTACCGGTCACACGGTTATACTGCAGCCCTTGAAATGAAAATAAGGGAGTTAGGGGGAGAGATTCAATATAACACCAGGGTCGACAAAATATTGGTTGAAGATGGTCGGATTACAGGTGTAGAAACAGCACAGGGTGATAAAATCAAAACTACCCGGGTAATCGCCAATGCCTCACCTCACTCCGTATACAGCAAGTTGATATACCCTCAGTCTGCAGTTCCGGTAATTGCCTATCAAACCTGTAATGCCAGGAAAGTCGGGTTTTCAGCTTTCGTGGTTTACCTCGGTCTTGATAAAAGCGCTCGCGAGTTGAATATTGATGAATACAGCTACTTCGTTTACAGTATTCCGGATACCAATCATATTTATGATGCCTTCCATCGCCTGGAAAGGCCTGTTGGCCAGGCCACTGTATGCTTGAACAACGCCATACCCGATTGCTCTCCGGAAGGAACCAGCATTTTATACCTGACAACCCTGTTTGACGGTGACTGCTGGAGCAATGTGGAGCCCCGGGATTATTTCAATCTGAAAAATAAAATTGCTGAAGAAATGATTGACGAGTTTGAAAAAGCGGTAGGTGTTAATGTCCGGGACAGCATTGAGGAGATAGAAGTGGCAACCCCGGCAACCTTTGCCGGCTACACAGGTGCTTACAATGGCAGTGTTTACGGTTATGAACCTGTTCCCTGGGATTCAATAGTGCCGAGAATGATGACCATGAATGATGAAAAGTATATCAGCGGTCTTGAATTTGCCGGTGGTTTTGCCTTCAGGTGCCACGGTTATTCGAGTTCCCTGCAGTCCGGTGAAACAGCGGCCCTGTTAACGTTCAGGGATTTGATGGAGGTGAAAAGCCAATGACCAGGGAAAAGATTAATATAAAAATTAAACCGTTCGGTTTTCTGGACCTGTTAGCTTTTAAAAAATTGGTTCCGACAAGGAAAAAGAAAATAGCAACGGCTGAGGTTACACCTGTTTCAGAAAAACCTCCGGTAAATGTTCTCGCTGCCCGGCTCCATCCGGAGGTGCAGCACCTGATCGTTTCTGAAATCCGGGAAGAAACCGGAAATGTTAAAACGTATAAGCTGGTTGCCGATGCTGCCGGGGGGACCGAACAGCTGGCCTATTTCCGCCCGGGCCAGTATCTGAGCCTGGAATTCGCCATAGATGGCTCAACAGTGACCAGGCCCTATTCAATCGCTTCTTCGCCGCAGGATTCCCTGCAGGGTTATTATGAAATCACAGTTAAAAAAGATGATGGTGGTTACATATCAAATTATATACACGAACATTGGTCTGCAGGTTCTGCTGTAAAGGCCAGTGGGCCCCAGGGGCATTTTTATCATGATAACCTGAGGGATAAAAACAACCTGGTTGCCATTGCCGGGGGTTGTGGCGTTACCCCATTCAGGTCTATGGCCAGGAGTATTGTCGAAGGCAATTTGCCTGTTAACCTAACCCTTTTCTACGGCAGCAATAAAAAACAGGATATCATTTACCTGGAAGAGATGGAGCAGCTGGCTGCCTCATCAAACGGTGCGGTCAAAATAGTGCATATTCTTGCCGAGGAAGAGGCGGAAGGGTTTGAGCATGGCTTTATTTCGGCTGCTTTGCTCAGGAAGTATGTTAATGTAGATGATTGCTCTTTCTTTATCTGCGGACCCCAGGCCATGTATGAACACCTCAGCACCGAGATTGCCGGGCTGAAGATCAGAAATAAATTTATCAGGAGGGAGCTGTTCGGAGAAATCAAGAACATTAAAGCTGTCAAAGGTTACCCCGCCGGGGCAGTATCAGAAAATTATTCTGTTAAGGTTCATATCGGCAGCCAGGTAAAAGTAATTGATGCTGATCCATCCGAGTCGCTGCTGGTAGCCCTGGAAAGAGCCGGTCTCTGCCCTCCTTCCGCCTGTAGGAGCGGTTCCTGCGGGGTATGCCGTTCTCTGCTGATCTCGGGTGATCTGTTTATTCCTGAAGATGTAGATGAAAGAAGAGCGGCGGATAAAAAGTTCGGGTTTATTCATCCCTGTGTATCTTATCCTCTTGGCGACCTTGAAATAATTATACCCAGAAAAAAGACAGGTTAATTGTTATTTACAATTGAAGCTGATAGAAGAAGAAGCAGTAGTAACCCTACTGCTTCTTCAGATTGCGGTTTAAATGTGCTGTTATTTCTGATAAGCTGTTTATAATAAAATTTACTAATTAGCTGACATAATTAAATAATGCGGAGGTTAAAGTGTATGGAAGCCGGTTTTTCAAAAATTAAAGCAGAAGGCCTTAAAGAGCTTTTTGTTAAAGATATAGAGGCAAAAATAATATCGGGTCAGTTAAGCCCGGGGGAGAAGCTGCCTGCAGAGCGAGAACTGGCAGCAATGACCGGGGTTAGCAGAAGTATAGTTAATTCAGGTATCCTTGAACTGGCTTCAAAAGGTTTTGTCAGGGTTATTCCGAGAAGAGGTACCATAGTAAAGGATTATAAGAATGAAGGAACGTCTTCAATACTTTCTTCAATCATGAACTATCATCAAGGAAAACTAAACCTCAGACTTTTCAATAACATGATGGATACCCGGTTGCTGATCGAGGTGGAATGCGCCGGGCTTGCTGCGATAAACAGGACTGAAGAAGACCTGATAATTCTCGGGAGCTTAATAAAAAATGCTAAAGGAGAAAATGGAATCGAAAGCAGGGTTGATTGCAACTATAATTTTCATCACCGCATTACCATTGCTTCCGGCAACATGGTTTACGCCATGATATTTAAATCATTTGAGCCGGCATGCAAAAATCTGATCCGCTATTATTTTCAGACAGGTGATTACCTGGAGCAATCATTGGCGTCCCATTTAACCCTGCTTGAAGCGCTCACGAAACAAAATGAAGAAAAAGCCAGGCAAACTATGGAACAAATATTACTGGAAGGCAGGGACAAGCTGGCCAGGGTTGCCGTAACAGAATAGACCTAAGCTGCCTGGAATGGAGTAAAAAAGTTTTAAATAATTGCTATTGAACGTCTGGGAACCGGGGGATAACGATGGAACCTGTATTAAAGGTAATAGATCTGGCTAAAAGTTTTGGTGCGAAAACTGCTGTTGACGGAATTAATTTTTCCGTAACACGTGGTGAAGTAATGGGTTTATTGGGCCCTAACGGGGCTGGTAAAACTACTGCAATTAGGATGATAATGGGCATTCTGCCGGCCGATCGGGGTGAGGTAATCTTCAACCTGGATGGTTATAGCGGTAAAATTGACAAAACTGCTGTCGGTTATCTGCCCGAAGAAAGAGGATTATATGATGATGCAAAGGTTTTGGATAACCTGGTTTATCTTTCGGGTTTAAAAGGAATACCGCGGACTGAAGCCGTAAAAGAAGGAATGCTCTGGTTGGAAAGGCTGGATCTGGCCGATTATGCTGCACAAAAACTCGAGAAATTATCAAAGGGTATGCAGCAAAAGGTTCAGTTTATTGCTTCTATATTGCATGAGCCCCGCCTGGTGTTCTTCGATGAACCTTTTTCCGGTCTCGATCCAGTTAACCAGGATTTCATAAAAGATATTATCCATGAGTTGCAGTCAAAGGGTATAACAATATTGCTTTCTGCGCACCAGATGAACCTGGTTGAAGAACTGTGCGATAATATTTTCCTGATTAACCACGGACGTGAGATTCTTTCCGGCAGCCTGCGCGAAATAAAACAGAGCTACAGGGAAGATTTAATTGAACTGCGCTTTAACCCCGGTGGAGATAGCACATTTACAACCAAAATCCCGGGCATGCGTATAGTTAAAGAACAGCCCGGGTACCTTTCCCTGCGTTATGGAGGCACCTTGAGCAAGAGGGAATTGCTGCAGCAGATCAGCAGCAGTATTGAAATTGAAGAAATATCGGTAGAAAAGCCCCCCTTGCATGAAATATTTATTGAAACGGTAAAGAAAAGGGGTGATGCTGATGAATAGAAAGAACACCATGAAAGTGGCAAGCTGGGAATTTATAAAAAACCTGAAAAGCCCAACATTCCTGATTCTTACCTTCATCTTCCCCCTGATCATGCTGGTTGCAGGTGGAATAGGAGCTATTGCCGGCATTACTTCTTCCCTTGAAGAACAAACGGTCGCGGTAATTGATGAGACGGGGCAACTTTTTGATATATTGGAGGATAACCTTGATTCCACGCCGGTCGAGGTGGTCCTTATTTCAGACGGACAGCAGGAACAGGCCAGGGAGGATGTAGAAGAAGGCCTTTATAACGGCCTGCTTCACCTGACCGAAGATAATCTGACTGCTGGTTCAGTCAGCTATTATGTTAAAGATAGCCGAGACCAGAATACGGGCCATTTGTCAGGTGCTCTCCGTTCCGCAGTAACAACTTACCGCCTGGAATCCCTGGGTCTTTCCGGGGAAGATATAGAACAGGCGACAGCAACAGTAAGTCTGCAGACACTATCCTTTGCTGGCGAAGAGGCCTCGCTGGCTGCCCTTTTTTTGCCTCTCGCCATTGGAATGCTCCTGATATTTTCGGTAATGTTTTCCGGCCAGGTTTTAATGTATGGTGTAATCAAGGAAAAGCGCAACCGCATAGTTGAAATTTTGCTTTCCTCCATTACTTCACTGGAACTGCTGATGGGTAAATTAATCGGATTTGCCGCACTCGGGCTGCTCCAGATTTTGATCTGGTTAACAGTGGCTCTTTTGGTGGCGGGAAGCTTTTTTGACCTGCGCCAGGTTTCCCTGTCCATGTCTGATCTGGTTCCTTTGGTGATGTTTTTTATCGGGGGCTACCTGCTGTTTTCCTCGCTTTTTGCTACCATGGGCGCTACCATGAAGGATGCCGAGGGTGGCAGCCAGACCCAGGGCCTGGTTGTGCTGATTCCCATGATTCCATTGTTTGCCTCGGGCGCTATTATAATAACTCCCAACGCTGCCTGGGTTAAGATCTTGAGCTTTATCCCCATATTTACCCCGGTAACCATGTTAATGCGCCTGGCTGCAACAACAGTACCCTGGTGGGAAATCATCTTAACATTCATCATCCTGATTATTGCAGTTATATTTTTTATTATCATTGGTGCGCGAATCTTCAGCAGAAGTATTCTGCAGTATGAAAGAACCCTTTCTTTCAAAGAAATCCGCCGCATGCTTAAAAAATAATAATAAGACAAGGGACGGTTCTCTGTCTTAAGTTGTTCGCATCAGTTCCTGAAAGTTGCATTCTTGCCATATCTGCCGAATCGATTAAGCAATAAATATTATTTTCAGTTCGGTTTTCAATCACTTTGGTGGCGAATTCGTTTTTACCATAAGACAGAGAACCGTCCCCTGTCTTATGGTTTTGCAGGAATCAGCGGTAGAATGGTTGAAATACACTTAGTGCCGGAAAGCGGCAAGGAAGTCAATTGTTTTTAGAACGGGGGACCAAATGACAACAGCTGCTCCTGACAAAAAGAAACTACGTCCGCCGCTTAAATGGGCAGGTGGTAAAAGGTGGCTTGTGGAACGGCTACGCCCGTTATGGATTTCGCACCGGAAGCGCCGCCTTGTTGAGCCCCTGTGTGGAGGGCTGGCAATTACTCTTGGCCTGATTCCGGATAAGGCTTTATTAAATGACAATAATCCACACCTGATCAACTTTTTCAGCTGGGTAAGTGAAGGGTTGATCATCGATTTGCCCATGCGAAATGACAAAGACCTTTATTATAATTACCGTGAACGTTTCAACCGCCTGGTAGACGAAGGCAGAGCCGAAACCAGGGAGGCAGCCATGCTTTTTTATTACCTGAACCGAACTGGCTATAACGGCCTCTGCCGTTTTAATAAAAAGGGTGTTTTCAATGTACCCTTTGGCAGCTATAAAAAAATTAACTACCTCTGCGACTTTACGGGTTATAAAGAGCAATTTGCTAAATGGCAGTTTTCATGCGGCGACTTTGAAGATCTTACGCTTGATACTGAAGACTTTATCTACGCCGATCCGCCGTATGACGTTGATTTTACTCATTATACTGCAGGAGGTTTTAGCTGGCCCGATCAGGTCAGGCTGGCCCACTGGCTGGTGGCCCATCCGGGTCCGGTTCTCCTTTCCAGCCAGGCGACCGAACGTATCATAAAACTTTATAGCAGCTTAAATTTTGAATTGGAGTATCTTGATGCGCCGCGCCTGATCAGTTGCAGTGGGGATCGGTCATCAGCCAGGGAAATATTAGCCTTCAGGGGTTTATATTGAGCATTAAAATAATTTACGGGGATATTATACTTTAAATATTCTACCGGACAATATTTGTCTTTTTCATTGAAACCATGTATGTTGTGATGTATGCCCAAATGCTGCACTCTCCTCCCTTCTCCATTTATATAAGACGCTAACAAGAAGAACAACCCTGCAGAAATAATATTTTGTTATCATCTGCGCTTTATGCAATAATAAAGGGCATACATCTTTTTGCAGGGGTAAGGAGTGGATTTAAATGCTTGAGCTTAATGAAGTACATGATCGGGCCAGAAATGTTCTCAAAGGTATTTGCAGGGTTTGTCCAGTCTGCGATGGCAGATCCTGCCCAAGTGGTGTTCCCGGTATGGGTGGCAGGGGAAGCGGTAGCGCTTTCCGCAACAACAGGGCCGCTTTTGATCGCGTGCTGCTTAACCTGCGAACAATGCACAATGCAGTTGATCCCGAAACCAGTTATGATTTTTATGGAGTAAACCTGCAGCTTCCTGTAATGGGAGCGCCGATGTGTGAAACAACTTACAATTACCTGTCCCGGGTAGACGATTATGCTTTTATCCAAAGCCAGGTCCTGGGGGCTGAAAAAGCTGGTACCATTGCTTTTACCGGTGATTCACCCGATCCATCCCTGTATAAAATGGGATTAAGATCAATACAGGAACATGCAGCAGGAAAAGGCATTCCCATAATTAAACCACGCCTGCCCGAAGAAATAATCAGGCACATCAGGATGGCTGAAGAAATTGGGGTAACGGCAGTCGGGATTGATATTGACGCGGCAGCCTTTGTTACTTTTGCCCGGGCAAACCGGCCTGTTGGACCTCTCTCTGACAGTAAACTGCGCCAAATAGTCAAGTGTACTAATCTCCCGGTAATTCTCAAGGGCATAATGACAGCAGATGAGGCAGTGAAGGCGGTTTATAGCGGGGCATCAGCGATTGTGGTATCAAATCATGGTGGCAGGGCACTGGACCACACTCCCGGTACAGCCGAAGTTTTACCTGAGATTGTATCTGCCGTTAAGGGTGAGATCAGGGTTTTAATCGATGGGGGAATCAGGTCTGGTGAAGATATTCTTAAAGCCCTGGCACTTGGAGCCGAAGCAGTATTAATCGGACGTCCGGTAGCAATTGCCGCTATTGGTGCGGAAGATGAAGGTGTTCACCTCTTGTTCGAACAGTATAAAAAGGAACTGAAACATGCCATGCTCTTAACCGGTTGCAGAAACCTGGCTTCAATAGGGCCACAGGTAATCAGATATTAACCCTCAGCCTTGTGAAAAAAGCAGCTATTTCACAATTTCCCTTAATTGACTAACATTATTACCATATTTTTGTGCTACTGTTATTTTGCGTGAACTAGCAAAGAAGGTGAAATTAATTAAAATACTTGGTTTTAAGCTTTTCAGGGTTATGAACAGCCTGCTGGGGCTGGCCCTGGGAATATCCCTTTTTTATCAGCTGGCACCATTTATTAACCGGTTTGTTGATATTCCGGCTGGGTATATCTCACCGATCAGCATCGGCTATTATCTGTTTGGCGGCCTGTTTTCTGGATTGATCTTTTTTTTGCTGGCACCGCTTTTTTTTCGTTTTATTAAAAAAACAGTAGAGCGGACTGAAAATAAATTGATCAATGTATCTACCGGTGATCTGGTTCTTGTTGCCATGGCCTTTACAGTTACCCTGGTGATTGCTTTACTCGTGAGCTATTTTTTGCATCGCATCCCGGTGGTTGGAGTTTTATTAGCGCCACTGGTGTCGTTGTTTGTTGTTTTCACCGGGGTTAAGTTTGCCTGGGCGAGAAGAAATGATTTTTCTTTTCTGTCCTCATTGTTTAAACGGGGTAGTTCTGAGCATGAAAACAACGGTGAAACATATAAGATTCTTGATACTAGCACTATTATTGATGGACGTATAGTTGACATCTGCAAATCGGGCTTCCTGGAAGGAGTAATTGTCGTAGCCGGATTTGTGCTGGCAGAGCTGCAGCATATAGCAGATTCGTCCGATTTGCTAAAACGAAATCGCGGCCGTCGCGGCCTGGACGTTCTCAATACCATCCAGAAAGATTTAATTATACCGGTAAAGATTGATGAAACTGATTATGATGATCTGAACGGTGTTGACAATAAGCTGATCAGGCTTGCGAAAGAACTCAGAGGCAAGATTATAACTAATGATAATAACCTATACAAGGTTTGCCGGCTTCAGGATGTTGCTGTTTTAAGTATCGGTGATTTAGCCCATGCAGTTAAACCCCTGGTGGCAACGGGTGAGGAAATGCTGGTCCAGGTGGTTAAAGAAGGCAAAGAAACAGGCCAGGGGTTGGCATACCTTGATGATGGAACAATGATAGTTGTAGAAAACGGGCGTAGCTTAATAGGTGATACTATTAGCGTAGTTGTCACCACTATTTTGCAGACTTCATCCGGGAGAATGATTTTCGCCAGGCCTGCAGAAACACCAGAAGAGATAGCAACCTAAGGAGATAAATATGCTGTCCAAGTTCAGTGTTAACAGACCCTATACAGTATTTGTTGCCGTTGTCCTGGTCCTGGTGCTTGGTGTTATATCTTTTACCGGGATGACAGTTGATCTTTTTCCCAGTATTGAACTGCCCATGGTCGTTGCCATCACTACATATCCAGGTGCCAGTCCGGAGTTGGTTGAGCTAGAAGTGACCAGGCCCCTGGAATCAGCCCTTGGTTCAACAAATGGTTTAAAGGAGATCAGCTCAGTATCCAGTGAAAATTATAGCCTGATCATAATCGAGTTTGAGCAAAATATTAATATGGACAGCGCCATGATTGATTTGTCCGGTAGTATTGATATGGTTTACGGCCAGCTAAACAGCGAAATTGACAGGCCTATGCTAATGAGAATTAACCCCGACCTGATGCCAATTATTGTTGCAACAGTAGATATGGAAGGTAAAGATCTGGGTGAAATATCTGCTCTTGTTGATGATACCCTCTTGCCCCGGTTCGAACGAGTAAACGGCGTCGCTTCAGTATCTGCCTCCGGATTGCTCGAAGAAGAGGTTCGTATATATCTGAACCAGGCTAAAATAGCTGAGCTGAACGAGATTGTCAGAGATGACGTCACCCGGGCTTTTGATGATGCTGAAGCTTCATTGGAAGAAGCTCAGCGTGAGCTAGCGGCTGCCCGGTCCAGTCTTAACCGGGAACAGCAGACTCAACAGACCAGCCTGGCTCAGGCCAGTGCCGAACTGGACAGCATGGTAGCCCAGTTAAATGCCCTGATTGCCGAAGAAACAGTTTTGAGAGCACAGCAGGCCGCTTTTCAACAGGAACAACAGATTCTATCCCAGCTGGTATCGCTTGATACTTTTTTTGATGAAGAGTTTCCGGTTGGTTTTACTTCTCTTAATCCCGAAGAGTTCCAGGAAATGATTCAGGATCTACCTGTTTCCCTTCCCGCCCAGCTCGAAGACCTTTCGCCCGAGGAAATGGCTGAAGTGAGGGAAATGGCCATGGCTGCCGTTGCCCGGACCCTGGCGGTGGAAGCAGAACTACAGAACATAGCTGTCAGGTTGATGACAATTGAAGCCATGCTCCCGGAACTTGAGAAAGGGCTTGCCGAAGCTACAGGAGGCTACGCACAGGTTGAATCGGGCAAAATGATGCTTGCTATCGAGCTGGCAAAGGCCGGAATGCAGCTTGAGAGCGGTCAGGCCGAGATTGAAAAAGGATTGGAAGAAATTGATCAGGCCCGCGAAGATGCCCTGGAGAGTGCTGATGTAAATAACATGATAACGCCGGAGATGGTAGGCAATATAATAATGGCACAGAACTTTGCCATGCCGGCAGGCTACATGGGAGAAGAAGAACAAGTAGTTAAAGTAAGCGGCCAGTTTAATTCAATTAATGCCCTGGAGAATTCAGTCATTTTTACCCTTGACAGCACCGGTGATATCCTGGTGTCAGATGTTGCCGATGTTAAACTGGTTAGTAATGCCGGGAACAGTTATGCAAAAGTTAATGGCAATGATGCTGTTGTCCTTTCTTTCCAGAAGCAGAGCACCGCTTCTACTACCGATGTAACAAAAAATATTATTACTGCCGGAGAATCCATGTCCCGGGAGTATGAAGGTCTTCGAGTCACAGCCCTAATGGATCAGGGTGAAAATATAAATGTGATTATTGACAGTGTGTGGCAGAACCTGTTGATCGGTGGGGTTATGGCTATATTGATCCTGATGTTTTTTCTCAAGGATTACCGCCCCACCTTGATTATCGCCCTCAGTATCCCGATCAGCCTGATGTTTGCCATTACACTAATGTATTTCAGCAATGTTTCTTTAAATATTATTTCACTTTCAGGGCTGGCCCTGGGTGTGGGGATGCTGGTAGATAACAGTGTCGTTGTTATGGAAAATATTTATAGAATGAAAAATAACGGAGAAACTGCCTACATGGCGGCGATAAAGGGATCAAAACAGGTAGGGGGAGCGCTTTTTGCCGCTACCCTTACTACAGTTTCTGTTTTTCTGCCCATAGTATTTACACAGGGCCTGACCCGTCAGCTGTTCACCGATATGGGCCTCACTATTGCTTACAGTCTGCTGGCCAGCTTGTTTGTTGCCTTAACCCTTGTTCCAACCCTGGCTTCGACCATGCTTACCGGTAATAATACTGAAAAGCAGGGCTGGTTCACCCGTCTGACCAAGGCTTATGGCCGCCTGCTTTATTATACCCTGAAGCATAAAATCCTGGTTTTGATTTTGGCAATAGCCCTTCTTGGCCTGAGCATTTATGGAATAACTGTTATCGGGCTGAGCTTCATGCCCGAAATGGAATCGGCCCAGATGAGCGCTACCCTGGAAATGCCCCCCGATACGGAAAAACAGGACCTCTATACTGTCGGAGACCAGATTATGGAGAAAATGCTTGAAATTGATGAAATATCCAGTGTGGGTGTAATGGGGGGGGATTCTTCCGGTATGTTGGGTTTTTCCGGTGGTGATCTCACCTTCTATATTCTGCTGCAGGAAGAAAGAACCATGTCGAATGCCGAAGTAGCAGAAGAAATATACCGGTTGACGGGCGATATGACTAAGGTTGAACTGAACGTTTCTACTTCAGATATGGATATGTCCATGCTTGGGGGAAGCGGAATTCAACTGGTTGTTAAAGGAAATTCGCTCGATCAGCTTTATGAAACATCTGCTGAGTTAACTGAAATAATCGCTGCAGTGGAAGGGATTGCCGCAGTGTCGAGTGGGGTGGAAGAAGGGGGAACAGAAACCAGGATTGAAGTTGACAAGGATGCTGCCATGCGTGAGGGATTAACTGTTGTCCAGGTGTTTCAGGAGGTAGCGTCGGCCCTCTCCCTGGAAACCCGTTCAACCACCTTAAGAGCTGATAACGGTGATTATCCGGTTATTGTCGTAAGCCCTGAGGAAGAAAAAATTAACCGGACCGACTTAAATAGCTTTGCAATTAAAGTTACAGGGCGGGACGGAACTGAAAATGAAGTTATGTTAGGTGATATAGCAATTATCAGTGAAGGTTACAGCCCTTCTTCAATCAGCCGGGAAAACCAGTCGCGCTATATAACCCTCAGTGCAGAACTTGAGAGTGGCTACAATGTGGGGCTGATCAGCCGCGATATTGAAAGCGCGATAGCCGGTTATACCGCTCCCGGCGATATCAGCGTTGAAATGGCTGGAGAAACTGAGTTGATCCAGGGGGCTATAAGTGATATGACCCTGATGATCGTTCTTGCAATAATTTTTATCTATTTAATTATGGTAGCCCAGTTCCAGAGCCTGCGCTCTCCGTTTATAATTATATTTACCATGCCCCTGGCATTTACCGGAGGCTTACTTTTACTCTGGGCCACGGGCATAGAGTTGTCATTGCCGGCCATGTTAGGATTCCTTGTCCTGGCTGGAATTGTTGTAAACAATGGGATTGTTTTTGTTGATTATGTTAATAAACTGCAGGGAGCCGGAAAATCGAGGGAACGGGCCTTGGTTGAAGCCGGAATGACCAGATTAAGGCCAATCCTGATGACTACCATAACTACTGTTCTGGCTATGGCCCCCATTGCCCTCGGCCTTGGCAGCGGTTCTGAAGCAACGCAGCCTATGGCAGTTGTAGCGGTGGGTGGTTTAACTTATGCAACTCTTCTAACCATACTGGTGGTACCGGTAATTTATGACCTGGCAAATCGCAAAACGCCGGCTATAAAGGCACGGAAAGCCTGATCTTTTTAAGAAGCATTAAAGCCGGAAAGCAACCGGAGGATGAAAATGTCATACCAAATTTATTTAGTTGAAGATGAACCCAATTTAAATCGTCTCCTGACTTCTTACCTGCAAAAGGAAGGGTGGACAGTTTATCCTTTTCACACCGGTGAAGAGGCACGTCAGGCAATGAATGTAAAACCGCATTTGTGGATTCTCGATATAATGCTGCCTGACAGTAATGGGTACGAGTTGATTGATGAAATAAAAAATAAAACACCGCAGGTCCCTGTCATCTTTATATCAGCGCGTGATTCTGATCTTGATCGGATTATTGGGCTGGAAAAGGGCAGTGACGATTACCTGCCTAAACCTTTTTTGCCTCGTGAGCTGATTATTCGTGTAAGTAAACTGCTGGAACGGGTTTATGGAAGCCAGGACGCAGTCGATAGTGACAAGAACATTTTTGAAGAAGGCTCATACAGAATCAATTCCCGGAAAAGGTCTGTCACAGAGGACGGTACAAGGGTTGATCTGACCTCAAAAGAATTTGATCTTATACTCCTGTTTGTTGAAAACCCGGGAAGTGCTCTTTCCCGGGAGCAAATCCTAACCCATATCTGGGGGAATGTTTACTACGGCAGTGATCGTGTAGTAGATGACCTGGTCAGGCGTCTGCGTAAAAAAATGCCCCACCTGGACATTGAAACAATATATGGCTATGGATACAGGATGGTGTCGGGGGCATGCTAAAGCATAAACCTCTTTCCATACAAATCTGGCTGATATTCGGGTTTACAATGGTTCTTTCAATTTTTTTAATGCTGCTGGTGCCATGGTTTCTTGCTTACTTTTTTTCCCCCGGTGCTCATGCTTTTATTGATCAGGCCCAGGAAAACATCCTGGAAGATTATGAACACGAGCAAGTTTCCCTTGAAGAATTACCTTATGCCGAATCAACTGTTAACAGGTATTTCCCTTCAACTTTATACCATATGGTAATATACCATGATGGAACTGTCGTTACCTCAAACCTCTTTCCGGCCAACCTTATGGAAGAAATCAAAGAAGAAATATCTATTCTGGAAGAGACCGGTGTCAACCTGGTTAAGGGTAGTGTCGGTGAAGCCAACATATACTATGTCGCGCGCACGATAAATGACACCGATAACCAGGCCTACCTGGTTACATACATGTGGGATATCTACCAGGATGAAGTATTTCAGGGTATCTTTTACCGTTTGATAGGTATGATAGGGCTTATCCTGCTTCTCTGTCTCTTTCCGGCACTATTACTGGCCCGTTACATATCCAAGCCCCTGGTTAAACTGGAAAGCCATGTCAGGTCAATTGCCGAGAGAGACTGGCATCATTCTATTAAGGTGAACCGGGGTGATGAAATCGGCAGCCTGGCTGTTTCCATTGAAAAAATGCGCCAGAGGCTTATTCAGCAAGACCAGGCGCAGCAGTCATTTTTACAGAACATATCTCATGAATTAAAAACCCCGGTGATGGTAATACGCAGTTATACCCAGTCTATATCTGACGGAATATTCCCCCAGGGAAATCTGGCCAGCACAGTAAAGGTAATTGACGAAGAATCAGAACGTTTGGAAAGAAGGATTCAGGATCTTCTCTATCTGACTAAGATTGATTATTTATCGACGCATGAACCGGCAAATAAAAAGACAGAATTGTCTGCTGTGCTGGAGGATGTGGTCAGGAGATTGCGACGTCGCCGCAGCGAGCTAAACTGGTCAATTACTTTGTCTCCTCATGAAGTGTACGGTTCTGCTGAACAGTGGACTGTGGTGTTTGAGAATTTACTTGATAATCAGATTCGCTATGCTGATCAACAGATAGAAGTTGAGCTGGCTGAAGGAAGTAATAAAGATGGAGAAAAAACGGCAGTAATCAGGCTCTGGAACGATGGGCCGCCCATTGACGATAAAGTGAAGAGCAGGCTTTTTCAGCAGTTTAGTCGTGGTCCGGGAGGGCAATTTGGGCTCGGGCTGTCAATTGTTCAACGCTTGGTCTGGCTATATAAAGGTCGTGTATGGGCGGTCAATGAAGGTGGAGGGGCAGCTTTTTACGTGGAAATACCCCTTCATGTTGAGCCCCAGAGCTAACAGCTAAGGGCTGTCTTAAAGTGGTCGATCAAAAAATAATCAGGGGATAATTATAATTACACCAGGGTGTGGGTTTTTCTATGTTTTTATATGAAGAACCTGCATTTTTTTATTGACCCGCTAAAGAAATGGTATTATAATATAATTAAATAAACGTTTAGTCAAAAAGGCGGGATCAGCTTGCCAAATCGGATTAAAGATGAAGCTAAAGATCGCATATTAAGTGCATCAATAACTTTATTCTCTGAAAAGGGCTTTGATGGAACCCGTGTTAATGAAATAGCACAAGAGGCAGAGGTAAATAAGGCGCTTATATACTATTACTTTAAAAACAAGGAAGATATACTTGATCATTTAATTGAGAATCTCTTTACCGAGTTAACCGGGCTATCCCTTCAGTTTATTGGCGATAATGTGGTCAGAATGATTAAAGACAGCGAACTGGACATCAAGGCTGACCGGTTTCATTTCAGTAATAAACAGGCGCTGGGAAAGTTCTTGGAACAGACAGATATATATATTGAAAGACTTATAGATTACGCTATTGAAAGACGGCACATCCTGAGGATTCTCTTACTTGAATCACTAAAGAAACGTAAACACCAGAATGGTTTGTTCCGCTTCATGGAGATGACATACAACAGCGACTCCAACCCTCTCTATAAAACAATAAAAGAAGCTGACAGTGATTATAATGTTCCGGACAGTACTCCCCTGGTAAAATTTTTCTTTGGCCTGGTGCCGATCATAAATTTTGCCGCCTATTATGACGACTGGCTTAAAACAGATTTGGAAATTGATGAAAAGAGGCTGCGCGGCACATTTGCCGGTATATACCGGTTTATGATTAAAGGGTTTGTTTCAGATACTGACATCTTGATCAATGGTATGCTGGATGGCTGCCTTGATTAGCTGTTCAAGGGTTAAAAGTGCTGAGAAGGGGAACAAAAAAATTTGGGACAATTTAACCGTTTGGTTAATAAGTGAATATTCAGTTATTCCGGTCCATGCTCTTTTCTTTGTAGTTTAAACTATTGTTGTTTCGGCGAAAGAGGGTGGTTGAATTGTTGGCCGGCGAGCATGTTTGAAAGGTGCTTAATGAATTTGCCCGGGAGGTATTTAAAAAGTTGTTGCTTGTAAGGAGGTATTAAAATGTCTTTCGAATCAGTTAAAAAAATTGCAGCCGAGTTTGCCATTGACAGAGTTGTAAACTATGTTTCTCAAAACCCGGCTCAGAATATAATGACCCTGATGGATTTCGCCGGGCGGGTAGCTAATCAACCTGATCAAAAAGAAAACATCAATAAGCTCAAAGAGCATTTTAAGCATAATCCGCTTATATTTGAGCAGGCCAGGCGAGTGGTGAAAAACCCCAAAATGCTTAAAAAACTAATGATTAATTGGGTGGCAAACAATGAACTGGCTGGTAGAAGTATTCGAGAAGAACATGCCAGGAAACTTGGCGTGTCTGTGCCAAGCCTGATCCTGATAGACCCAACATCAGCATGCAACCTGCGTTGTGAGGGCTGCTGGGCGGGAGAATATAAAAAAACAGACAGCCTGGATCCTGAACTGCTTGACCGTATTTTCCGTGAAGCCAGGGAACTTGGTATATTCTGGATAGTTTTATCCGGAGGAGAACCTTTTGCTTATAAGCCCCTGCTGGATGTTGTTGCAGATCATCCTGATCTAGTCTTTATGGCTTACACCAACGGGACCCTTATTGATGAAAAAACTGCCGACCGCCTTGCCGATCTGGCCAATTTATCTCCAGCCTTTAGTCTCGAGGGTTGGCGCGAACAGACTGATGCGCGACGCGGGGACGGTGTTTTTGATAAAGTGATGCGATCAATGGACTTACTCAGTGAACGCGGAGTTTTCTTCGGCGTGTCGGTAACAGCCACCAGGGATAATGTTGACACTCTTTTTAGTGATGATTATATTGACTTTCTGGTTGATAAGGGAGCTGTTTACGAGTGGTGTTTTCATTACATTCCCATTGGCCGTAATCCTAATACGAATCTAATGTTAACGCCTGATCAGCGGGCTTGGTTAGCCAACAGGGTTCCTGAACTTCGCCGGGAAAAACCGATCATGATAGCTGATTTTTGGAATGATGGTGAAGCTACCCGTGGTTGCATTGCCGGTGGAAGAATGTATTTTCATATCAATGCCCAGGGCGATGTTGAACCTTGTGCCTTTGCCCACTTCGCAGCCGATAACATAAAAGATAAAAGCTTGAAAGATGTACTCCAGAATCCGCTTTTTAAATCATTTCAAAAACGTCAGCCTTTTAATGATAATCATCTGGCACCATGCCCGATCATTGACAATCCCCAGGCCTTGCGTGATATTGTAATTGAGAGTAAGGCCAGGGCTACCCACCAGGGTGCTGCTGAAGTGCTGGAAGGGCCTGTAGCTGTTCACTTGGATCAGATTTCATTGCAGTGGAAAGAAAAAGCCGATAAAATTAAGGCCGCCAGAGAACAGGCAAAAGAACCTGCACATGCCTGATTTTGAAAGCTGAATAAAGGAGGCGGATTTGTTATCTGCCTCCTTTTATTATTTCCGTATCCATATTCTAAAAAATTGATTGTTTGGATAACCGGTAAAATAAGCATACCTCAATGCCTTATTCCGCTGACAAGTTTTATGATGAAATATTTCGCAGTGTCGAAAAGGGGAGAAATTAATTACTAAAATATGTAAAGGTATAAAAGGGGACATGTCGAATTAAACTATAACCAATAACCGATATGGAGGCATGAGTATGAAAACTGCTTTAATGGCCGGCAGTAGGAAAAAGCGTTTACACTTATTAACGACGGCGGTATTTTTTGTTGCAGCAACACTGATTCTTGTTTCGCCTGTTATGGCGGCTCTGCATGGTGATGTCAATAGTGACGGCAGTATTGATGTTCAGGATGTAGCCCTGACCATGCGTCACGCCCTGGGCCTTGAAACACTGAACGACCTGCAGGGTTTTCTTGCTGATGTAAATGGTGACGGAATCGTCAATGTGCAGGATGTAAGCCAGGTTATGCAGAAATCGCTTGGTTTAATTGACAGTTTTACAGATGCTCCGATTCCGGAAACTGACCTTGTTGATGATTTCATTTCGGCCCCTGGACTTTCTCCCGGAACAAAGATGATTGTGGTGACTCTTGCTGTTGAAAACCAGGAGCAATACAGGGTTTTTATCGGTTCAAAAACCCTATATTACAGTGAATCAGTTGAAGGTTTCCTGGGCGAAGTTCCGGAAGACGATGCCCTGATTGAAAATGTAATTGTCTACAAAAAGTAGAACAGGAGAACAAACGATATGTTCCAACCTGGTGATCCTGCTGAGGTAATTGAGAGATGCCACGGCTTTAAAGGTGAGTTGCAGCTGCAGCGACGCGGGCGGGAATATGAAATTATTTATAACGGAGTCTTTATTATGGCTACCTATAACGGTGCTTCGGAGAAAGCAGCTGTCAGGGATGCTCTGCAAAAGGCGGCTACCTCATGTGCCACTCCCTTAAAAGTATTGATCGGAGGGCTGGGGGTTGGGTTCAGCCTCAGGGAGGCTCTTGACTATCCGGCGGTTTCGGATGTAACGGTGGTTGAACTGGAGCCTGCGGTCATAAAATGGAACCACAATGTACTGGCCGAAGTAAATGGTAATGCCCTGGCCGATCCAAGAACCTTAATCCTTAACGATGATTTTCGGAAGGTTCTTCGGAACAAGGGAGGGCATCATTCCGGTAACCTATCCGGAAAGTTTCATGTAGTTATGGTCGACACTGATAACGGCAGCAGTTGGCTCAGCCTGCCTGATAATGCTGAGATCTACAGCGAGGATGGCCTTAGCTTGACCCTTAAGCGTCTTTATCCCGGAGGAGCCGCCTGTTTCTGGGCTGCCCGGCGGGAAGAAGAATTCGAAGAGAGGTTGAAGAAATATTTTCACCGGGTTCAGTTTCGCACTGTGCCGGAGAAGACCGGCCACGACGGCTGTTATTATCTAGCGCAGAAAGCACTTTGACAGGGTTAATTATTCAAAAAAACTGTAATTAATATACCCGGCGGGTTAGTAACTGTTACTTCTCGCCGGGTTATAATTTTTTTAGCATTAGATAATCTGTTTCCTGCTCCTCAAACACAGTAAAACCAAGTCTTTTATATAAGTTAAAAGCCCGGTTCAGTTTGTCTACACTAAGAGAAATGTTTTTGTAACCCCTATGCTTAAGTTCATCAAAGAGTGCTGTCATGAGGCCCGTGCCTATGCCCTGTCCGCGGTAAAGTTCATTAACGGCAAAACATAGTTCCGGAGTGTCGGCATCTATAAAACCATATGCCCCCTTTTCAGCACTCTCAAACTGCCTGGTCCAGGCAGCGCCTGCCTCAAGGCCATTTACTTCGGCAATAAAACCGGCGTCGGTATCTTTCATCCAATCGTCAAGGTAGATATGTAAATCCGGTTCGTCAACAATGGAAAAGGGAGGCCTTTCCTGACCCTCGGGAATGAACATGGCCTGGTAAAGCATTTCCCTTAAAAAGGGATAATCTTCTGCTTTTGCTTTCCTGACATTGAATAGTATCTTTTTCATTTAGTTCACCTGGTTGGTTAATATGTAGAATGGTTACTTTTATTATGCACAAGAGCATGTAACCATTTCTTTTAATAGCACACTATAAAAGTATAACTCCGGGAAGTTTACGTCAAGGGAAAATTTTTTTGAAAAACACTTGACAACAATATAAACACGTTTATAATAATAAGTAGTTTATAGTATAAACCAGATTGGTGGGAGGTTTTTGTTATGGAAAACCAGTTCGACGGGCAGGGAAACGACCTGAAACAGCTTTATGAAGATGTTGCCTACATCAAAAAAGCAGTATCTAAAAAAAGCAACATACTTAATTTCATGGAGATCAGCCAGGCCCTGCGGTTTGTGGCTCTTATATCGGGCTTACTGATTATTGTAACGGCAACAATTCTGTATTTTCTCATTCAGCAGTATGGTTCTTTTGCAATGTTTCCCGATCGGATCAGGTTTTTTTTCTATCTATACCTTGTCCTGGCAGTTGCATTCATTGCCGTGATCAAGTTGCGTAATTTCTTAAATAAAGCCAGGGAAATAAACAGCCGCATTACTTTAGGCGAACTCTTTGAAGAAGTTTATACAGTCCGGTTCATTGAAATCATAATACCTTTCCTGGTTGTCTTAATCGCAGTACCTGTGTATTTCAATTCCATGGGGCTGAATCAGCTTATCTTGCCTTTCACAGCCCTGCTTTTCGGGTTACTCTGTTTTGCAATTTCCGGTCTTCTTCAACTTAGAATAGCGCTTTTTCTCGCCGGTTGGCTGGTTTTATGCGGGCTGTTCTTTCTATTCGCGGGTCGGGGGACAGACCAGTTGATCCAGCTAATAGTTAGTTTTGGTTGCGGCCTTTTGATCATGGGATTATCAGGCTATATCGGTTTGCCGAAAAAGGAGTAATTACATGACCGATAAAAAAATGCCCAGACCGGAAATAGATAAAATAATCCATGAGCGAAGTCGCCTGCTTGTATTAAGCTACCTTGCAGCAGGGGATGCAGCAGTTGTTTCCTTTACAGAGCTGAAGGATAAGCTTGAGTTAACTGCCGGCAATCTATCGGTGCAGTTGCGCAATCTGGAGGATGCCGGTTATATAAAAATCAATAAACGTATCGCAGGCCGTAAGCCGGTTACCGATATTGCCTTAACTGCTTCCGGTATGAAAGCATTAACCGGTTACCTTGATGAAATGGAGACCCTGATCAACCGGGTTCGGAATGTTAGTGATAAAGGTGGGAGAGATTGAAATGATAGAAGTTAGGAACCTCAGTCACGATTACAGCGGCAAAGGGAATTACGCGGTTAAAAAAATATCCTTTCAGATTGACCGCGGTGAAATATTTGGTTTTCTCGGGCCCAGTGGGGCAGGCAAGAGCACCGTACAGAATATCATGACTGGCCTGTTAAAGCTGCAGGCAGGTGAAGTAACCTATGGAAAAGTGCCGATCGGGAATATGAGAAAACAGTTTTTTAATCGTATCGGTGTTTCGTTTGAGCATCCCAATCTTTATGCTAAACTCAGTGGTTATGAAAATCTACGCTATTTTGCAGGCCTTTTTGATGTTCCCACCCGTTCTCCCCTGGAACTTCTTGACCTGGTAGGTCTGCGCGAATCAGCTTATAAAAAAGCGGCTGCTTACTCAAAAGGGATGAAACAGCGCCTGGTGTTTGCCCGGGCCCTGATTAATGATCCCGAAATCCTTTTTCTCGATGAACCAACCGCCAGCCTCGACCCTGTTACAGCGGCAAATGTTAAGGATATTATTCTGGAGAAAAAGAAAAGGGGGGTAACTATATTTCTGACCACCCATAACATGTATACCGCTGAAGAGATCTGCGACCGGGTAGCTTTTCTGAATGACGGTAATATAGTGGCAATGGATACTCCCCGTGATTTGAAACTTCAGTATGGAGAAAAATCGGTTAGGGTTGAATACAGGGAAGATAATAAAGTTAAAACTGATCTATTCTTTCTTTCCAGGGACGAAGACCGTTTAGCATTACAAAATTTGGTTGGCCATAAAGAGATCCAGACCCTGCATTCCCAGGAAGCAAGCCTTGAGCAGATCTTTATTCGCTTAACCGGAAGGGGGCTGCAGGCGTGATCCGGCGCTTTTTTGCTCTCTTTAGCCAGGATTTAGTAATAGCATCCCGCAATGCCTTAATGTGGGTGTTGCTGGGAGCTCTAATCATAATAATATTAACTGTCAGGCTGGTTATACCAGCCGACTTTGAAATGGGTGAAACCCAGTATTTTTATGACAAAAGTGCCCAGGGCTATCTTGAAACTGCTGCCAGACTGGAGGGCTTTGATCAAGAGCGGATTATGGGCAGTTTACCTGAACTGGAGCAGGTTGTTGCGGCAGATCAAAACTCAATCGGGATTATCTTTGAAGATGATGAGGCAGTGCCACGGGTAACAATCATCCATCACGGGGCCATTAGCCTGGAGAACCGTAACCTGATTGCCGCCGCAATAGAGGATTCGCTGAGGCCATATTATGGTTTTTCCGGACAACCCGATTTACAGGTAAGTTATTTAAGACCTGCGGCAGAAAAAGTACCTCAAAACCAGAATGCCGTTCCGCCCCTGCTGGCTTTTGAAGTTATCGTGAACGGGTTTATGATGGTAGCTGTGCTTTTATTCCAGGAAAAAATGGAGGGCACAATCAAGGCCTACCGGGTTAGTCCGGGTGGTCCTTCCATATATGTGATCTCAAAAGCTGCTGTTTTCGCCCTGATCGGAATTTTTTACGGACTGTTGATGGTAATACCGACAATAGGTTTTTCCTTTAACATTTTACTGTTCCTCATCGTGTTATTTTTCGGTTCCCTTATATATACATGGTTGGGGTTGGCCGTTGCCGCTTTTTTCAATAATATCTCTGAATGGCTTTTCATTGGCATAGCATTACTGATGATTAATATGACCCCGGTAATATCGTATGGCTGGCCTTCTTTTGCTCCCCGCTGGCTTACCTATATACCCTCTTACCCAATCATTTTTGGCTTGCGTGAAATATTGTTTCCCTCCGGTCGTTCCCTGGCTGAGTTGTTTATTTTTCTTCCCCTGGCTGCTCTGGTTGCTTACCTGGTTTGTTATCTGGTAGTGAAGAATAAACTAATGAGGGAGGGCAGATAAATGAGACAGATTATTAATATTATGAAACAGGATCTTGCAACAGCTCTGCGCGATAATATTCTTCTTTACATGATTATTGCACCGCTGTTTCTTGCTCTAGTAATTAAAGCCTTCCTGCCCTCAATTGAATCGGCTGGCTTAAACCTTGCCGTTTCGGCAGACCTTGACAGTGAAATAATTGCCGGGTTGAATAATTATGCAGTGGTGGAGCTGCTCGAAGATAACCAGGCTGTCACCGGGCGGGTTGAAATGATCGATGCCGTACCCGGGGTAATAACCGAAAACGGGCAAATAATTCTCCTGCTGGAAGGTAATGAGCCGGAGGATATTATTGATGCTGCCAGGGTGGCGCTCACAGCAGTTATTGAAGGCGAAACCATAATCAGCTTTGAATATAGAAGCCTTGATGAATCGGCCTCACTGATGCGCGAGATTATCACGCTTTCCCTGATGATGTTGGCCCTCTTGTTGGGTGGTGTGGTGTCGGGGTTCAATATCATTGATGAGAAAGACAGTAAAGCGGTAAATGCCCTGGCGGTAACCCCATTAACTCTGTCTCAGTATATAACCGCCAGAACAGTTTTGGCTTTTCTTATCACTGCGATAATTACCTCCGGTACCGCCACAATCCTCTTTGGTCTTGGAATAGACTATTTAAAGCTGGTTGCAGTACTGCTGGCATCGTCGCTGATTATAGCCTTTTTTTGCCTGGTTGTCGGGGGTTTTTCCAATAACCAGGTCAGCGCTATTGCTGTTATAAAAGTCCTGATGCCTGCTTACATGGTTATCCCCATTGCATCACTGTTTGTGTCGGAAAAATGGCAAACAGCATTTTACCTGTTTCCCAACTATTGGCAGTTTCAGATGCTAAGAGGGCTCTTCTTTGGAGAAAATTTGGTTGCGCCTTTTTGGTGGTCACTCTTGCTAACGCTTGTTTTAAGTGCAGTTCTTTTAGTTGTCATGGTAAAAATAACAGGCGGCAGGCTAATGCCCCGGGGGAGGTGATCACATGGAATGGTACTGGTGGGTGCTAATAGCAGTTGCCGTTGTGGTTGTTGGTTATTTGAAGCTGAAAATATTTAACTCAATTATGGCAAAAAGGAAGAAGGCAGAACAGGAAATTGAGGATTAAGCAAAAGAAACGGGCCGGCATTTTAATAATGCCGGCTCTTGTATTTTACAGGCAACATACCTTTTTTTACATAATCGATTACCTGTTATTGCCTTACTCTTTAAAATCCGGGCAGCTGCAGTTTTGTCCGCCGGCCTTACTGTAAGGGCAGCCGGGGCATTTTACTCCCTTTTTATTGTCGGATACTATTTTGGCAACTGCCACACCAATTATTGATATTACTAATAAAAATAGCAGAATATTGCCCAGCATTATACCGCCTCCTTGATTGTTTTTTCGCTTTGTTGTTTTTTACTGCGAATTAAAGAAGCTATAACAGCGGCGAAAACCAGGATGGCAACTAACCCGGGAATAACCCCGCTGCCGAAACTGCCGGTTGTAATTAATGTACCTGCCTGGTAAACAAAATACGCAACTGTATAACCAACACCGAATTGAAATCCTATCCCGGCCCAAAGCCATTTTTTACTGTCCATTTCGGCGTTCATTGCCCCGATAGCAGCAAAACAGGGAGGGGTGAACAGGTTAAACATCAGGTAAGCGAGGGCAGCCACTGAAGTTAACCCCATTACAGTTGCCACATCGCCGGCTCCGCTGATCAGTTCAAACTCTTCAGTATCGATAAAGTTTGTTATCCCGTAAACAACAGCCAGGGTTCCGACAACATTTTCCTTTGCGATAAAGCCGGTAATTGCTGCTGCTGCAAGCTGCCACACCCCAAAACCGAGCGGGATGAAAAGGAGAGCAAACGGGCCGGCAATCCCGGCGAGGATGCTGGTGCTTTCCATTCCTTCCTCTACAACCTGGAAGCTCCAGTTAAAGGTTTGCATTATATGCACGGCGGCGTTACAGACCAGGATTATTGTAGCTGCCTTGACGATAAAGGCTTTTGCCCTCGAAAACATCGAGACAAGGGCCCGCTTAATGCTGGGCAGGCGGTATTCTGGCAGCTCCATGATGAAATAAGCAGGTGAAGAACTGTCTCTGGTGATTTTGCGAACGAGCAGGGCTCCGACAATAATAATGCCGATAGCTACGAAATACATGGAGGTTCCTACCCAGGCTGCGTCACCAAAGAATACCCCGGCAAATAAAGCAATTATCGGCAGCTTGGCTCCACAGGGCATAAAAGGAGTCAGCATGGCTGTGGTGCGGCGTTGACGGTCATCACGTATGGTTCGTGTTGCCATTACCCCGGGGATGGCGCAGCCGGTACCAATAACCATGGGGATAATAGACTTTCCGGAGAGCCCCACTTTTTTCAGGTAGCGATCCATCACCATTGCAACCCGGGCCATGTAACCGCTGTCCTCAAGCAGGGCCAGCAGAAAGAAAAGGACCATAATCAGGGGTAAAAAACCCATAACTGCTCCAACCCCGCCAATGATGCCGTCGAGAAATAACGAACTCAGCACGGGGGAAAGATCACTGCCCAGCAGCCCTGCAGCAAATTCATATAGTGAATCAATCCAGCCGACCAGGATATCGGCCAGCAGGGGGCCGACATAGGTTTGTGACAGAGAAAAAATCACATATATGATTGCAGCAAAAATTGGTATGCCCAGGACCTTGTTAGCGACAATACGGTCAATTGCATCCTGGCGCGTCTGTTTATGACTGGCTACAGCCCGATTTTCAACTTCGTCAACCAGTTTCTCTACGAAAACAAATCTTTCTCGATCATTTTCTTCAATACTTTCCTGATCCCGAAGGTCAAATAGCTCACTTTTAAACGGCGCAGTCTGTTTATCTCCAGAACGGTCGGCCGCTGCCCTGAGTAGTTCGGCCAGGCCTTTGCCCTCAGTTGAAGATGTTTCGACCACCGGGCAGCCGAGCCGGTTCGAAAGCTCGTCCAGGTTAATCTGAATGTTCCTGCTCTCCAGGAGGTCACTCTTGTTAAGAGCTACCACTACAGGAATTCCCAGTTCCAGGAGCTGGGTAGTAAAGAAGAGGCTCCTGCTCAGGTTGGTGGTGTCTACAATGTTAATAATAACATCAGGTTTTTCATTCAGAACAAAATTCCGGGTAATGCTTTCCTCAGAACTAAAAGGTGAAATTGAATAAGCGCCGGGAAGGTCAACCACCCTTATAATTTCTTTCCCCCGGTAGAGTGATTTCTTAATGTCACCTTCCTTCTTGGCGATAGTAACGCCGGGCCAGTTGCCCACGTGCTCAATTTTTCCTGTGATAGCGTTAAATAGTGTGGTTTTTCCGCTGTTTGGATTTCCGGTTAGTGCAATTCGCATTTTTTTCCTCCCTGTAATTTAGTTAGACAAGGCTAACTAAAAGTATAAAAAAATTCCGCTCTATAAAATAATAGCCCGGGCTAAATCTTCATCAATGCTGTATCTCGCCCCTTTTACATGAATAACAAAATTCTGGGCCAGGGCTGAAATGACTGTAACCATTTCACCTTCATAGCAGCCAAGGGTAAATAGAAAGTCTTTAACAGCTTGATCGTCAGTATTAATTTCCTTAATCGTATAAGGAAGGTTGGTATCGGCATCTGTAAGGTTAAACCTGCCTTCTTTACATTGCTTAAAACTTTTTACCGCCGTTTTTCTTTTAAATAATTTGCCTGCTACAGCCAGTTCCATTTTGAACCTCCTTAAGTGCATTATTTATTCAGGTATTGCTTAATTGCATTTAGCATGTTTTCTGTTATAACATGTTCCATACGGCAGGCATTTGCCACCGCTTCACCAGGTGATAAATCCAGTGACTTTTCCAGGAAACGTGTGATCAGGTTGTGTTTCCTGTATATTTTTTCTGATACAGCCTTCCCTTTCTCTGTTAGGGTTACAGGTCTGTATGATTCGTTGTTAATTAAGCCTTCTTCTTCAAGGTGGCTCATTGCCTTGGTTACACTCGGCTTTGTAACCTTTAAATCCCTGGCGATATCTGCCACGTGAGCGTGGCCGTGTTCCTTTTCCAGGATATAGATAGTTTCGAGATACATCTCGCTCGATTCATTGTATTCCAAAACAACCCCCCCTAAACCAAACATTGTTAACCAAGACTAACATTATTATAATTATTATGTCCACTGCTGTCAATAAAAAATTTTAATTATGATTAGAACTGCCATTAATACCAGGTAAACGTTTATGTCGCGTTATTACATTTAAAAGAAGGGTATATAAGCTGCTGTAAAAAAGATTTAACGACCCTTAAAATAATCAGACGCTGCCCCGGTTGCACCAGAATCAGAACACTGCTATACTAGCGCCATGGCAGTAAATGATTAAACATCAGCAACAATTTATTTTTCAAATACAGGGCAGCAGGTGGTAATCTTTTGGAATACTACAGGATTCTTGGCTTAGAAAAAAACGCAACAATAATTGAAATAAAAAGAGCATATCGTAAAATGGCCAGGGAATATCACCCGGATCTTAACTCCGGGAAAGATGCTGAAAAACACTTTATCCGCATTAAAGCTGCTTACGATACTTTATGCGATCCATTAAAAAGAGAAAGCTATGACAACGGCTTATCCTATGCAAAAAAGCAATATAATTATAACAATAACTATAAAAACGAACATAATTCCCGGCCTGAACCTAATTCTGCCAAAAATACAGCTTATAAAAAGAAAGATGAACCTCTCAAAAAAGCTGATGAAGACCTTTCAAGGCTAATTACATTTACCCTTGGTAAAGACGAATATGCTTTAAATATTGATCAGGTTCTGGGTATTGTAGGTTCTGCAACAATAAAGGAACCGGAGCAACCAAACAGTGCTCTTGATGGTATAATCCATACCCGTGGAGAAGATTGGCCTGTAATTGATTTGGCCAGGAGTTTTGGTATAAACGGGGATGAAAATGATGGGCCGGCAAAAATTATCCTGGCGGAGATAGAAGGTATTAAAGTAGGTTTTCTAGTTAATAAGGTGTCCCTTGTAACGGACCTCGCCAGCGCGATGATTCGGGATATGCCGAACAGCCCCCTGGGAGACACATTTCTTTCTTTGAAGATGGCCATGGTGGGAGAACGGATGATAATAATTCTTGATCTTGATCATATTTTATCGCCGGCAGTTATATCCGCCCTGAGAAGCCTCGGGCAAAACGGGGGTTAAATATAAAAGATTGCTTCGAACAACAGTTAACAGTAATTGATCAATAATTATGGAGGTTTGCTTAGCAAATGTCAGGTCAGATTAGTAATGAGATGCAGGCAGAATTGTTAAAAGATCAGCAGGATGAAATAACCGCTTACTATCTCTATAAAAAGATTGCCGATTTTGTTAAAGATGAAGATAATCGGACTATCATCAGGGCGGTAGCTGATGACGAGCTGAAACACTACCAGACCCTGAAAAAACTTACCGGAATAGAGCTAAAACCGCAGCGATTAAAAGTTTTTATTTTTTACTGGATTACCAGGCTCCTGGGTTTAACTTTTGGAATTAAACTTCTGGAAAAAGCGGAATCCCAGGCGATAACCTCTTATGGCGTTAAGGAACGGCAAGTGCAGGGTCTCAATGAGATTATTGCCGATGAAGAGAGGCATGAAACCGAGTTGATAAACATGATCAACGAGGAGAGGCTGCATTACATGGGTTCGGTTGTGCTGGGCCTCAATGATGCCCTGGTGGAATTAACCGGAGCGCTGGCCGGCTTTACCTTTGCCTTCCAGGATACAAAGCTGATTGCCCTGACCGGCCTGATTACTGGTATAAGTGCTTCTTTTTCCATGGCTGCCAGTGAATACCTGTCAAAAAAACAGGAGGGTGGGCAGGATGCTCTTAAGTCGGCGTTATATACCGGCACTGCATACGTTATTACGGTTGCGTTGCTTGTTTTACCTTTTTTGCTGCTAAAGAACCCTTTCATCAGTCTTGCTGCAACACTTGTGGTTGCGGTGGTGGTTATTTTTCTATTTAATTTATATGTTTCTATCGCTAATGATTACAGCGTGAAGAAAAGATTTTTAGAGATGGCAGTTATTTCGCTTGGTGTAGCCGGAATTTCCTTTGTAATCGGAATTATTGTGAGGAATTTTTTCGGAATTGATATATAAGCAGTAGCAGTTAAAACACTTAATAATGCAGCAGGCACAGGGTGGGGTAAGCTGTAGATAATTTCCATAATTTATGATATAAATATTTTGTGTCGGATTAACCATTAAAGGAGGGTAATTATACTGATGAATAAAGCAGATGTTCTTAGTTTTCTCAAAGACAACCGGGTTTTCTATATAGCGACAGTAGATGGAGATAAACCGGCGGTAAGACCTTTTGGTTTTGTAATGGATTTTGAGGATAAGCTCTATTTTTGCACAAACAATAAGAAAGATGTTTTTAAACAGCTGCAGGTCAATCCCCATTTTGAATTAAGCGCTGCAGGCTCCGGAGAAAAGTGGCTGCGGTTAAGTGGTAAAGCAGTTATCAATACAACCAGGGCTGTTAAAGAGGCTGCCCTGCAGGAAATGCCATTTCTGAAAAATATCTACTCTGTTGACGATGATCTCTTTGAGCTTTTTTACCTGGCCGAGGGGGAGGCTTCTTTTCGCTCGGTAAAAGGTGATATACTCGATTCTGTTAAGCTTTAATCATTGCATTTAAGCATCAAAAAAACTATAAAACCGGGCCTGGTAAGCAGGCCCGGTTTTTTTTTACAGTTCAAAGCGCCACAGGGCCCGATCCTGCTCAGCAAGAACAGAAACTGTGCATTCAATGCTTTTAATCCTTAACCCCAGCCACAAGTGACTGGCGCATATCCCGATATCAACATTGGGATGTTCCCACTTAACATGCTTGTAACCGTGGGGCATGGCCAGGGTAATCGTTTTGTAATCAGAAGAGATATTAAAACGCCAGTGCTGGCTGTTTGCTCCTGAAGGTGCTTTTCGGGCCAGGTCAAGGGCATAAAGTATTTCAGGGGGCAGTTTTGCTTTATCAATATTGTTTTCAAGCAAGCTGTTTAAAGGTTTACGTTTATGGCTGAACAGGGTGGTTTGCATGCGGTCCATAAAGCGCAGGCCTTTTTCTTCCCAGTAACCGAGAGGCGATATGCAGATCACCCGCTCACCTTCGACCTCACCTTTACCATAACCCCACTTCGGAGCCGGCTCTATATTGTGATGTCCTAAATGAGGCATCAGGCGTTCAAGTTCATCCAGGGTATAATGGCCGTACCAGCAGGTGGCCAGGCCCAGGCTGGTAGCATATAGGATGCTCATTTCCCCCACGAAACCTGCTTTTGAGATTGAAACAATATCTGTTTCGGCAATGAATGCAATATTGTCAGGGGGTGCATTATAAATCGTGTAAAGTTTTTTGTCCGGGTTGGCTTTAAAACGGCGAATTTTCACCCCGTGATCAAAAGGCAATTCCAGGTTGGTGATAAAAGCGTCAATTAAAATCGAAATATTATCTTCAACGGGCTGCATCTCAAAACTACGGGTGGAACGCCGCATATTAACAGCACTCTCCCAGTCAGCTACTTCAAGTATATTGGCTGAATCAATAGTCTCCATATTCATTATCCCCCTTTAAATATTTCTGTCCGATTACAACGCGTAGTTTTACTGCCCGGCCAGAGTTATAATAACAATTTCCGGTTTCATATTAATGCGAAGCGGTAAACCGCTTTCTCCCAGCCCGGCATTAATTAACATTGTAGTGTTTTTTGAGCTAAAAATCCCGTAATCATATTCGGGGAAAAAGCCTTGTCCGGGAATATAGAACGCTCCCAGGAAGGGAAGCCTGATCTGCCCTCCGTGGGTGTGCCCGACCAGGATCAGCTCAATGTTTTTATCTACCGCTTCATCAAAAATAGCCGGACTATGGGCCAGTAAAATTACAGGAGCATCTTCTGTTAAACCTGCCAGGGCTGAATCCAACCTGGCCATACCGAGGGAAGGATCATCCACCCCGGCAAGCTGGATAAAATCATTTTCCACCTGAAGTTTCACAGATCTGTTGTTTAAAATTGTTACACCGTTTTTGTTTAAAATATCTTCCAGCTCGCTGTAGCCTGCCCATATTTCATGATTTCCGCGTACATAATAAATGTCGCTGCTGTTCAGCCCCACCAGGAGTTCATCTGCGGGGGCAACTTCCGGTTCATGTCTTTGAACAAGATCGCCAGTAATTGCTATAAGGTCGAACTGTTGCTTATTGATCAGTTCCAGCAGTTGCTGCTGGTTGGTTCCGAATCGCTTGCTGTGCAGATCAGTCAGGTGCAGAATAGTGAATCCTTCAAACTCGGGCGGCAGATTTTTCATAATAATTGTGTATTCTTTAACCATAACACTGTTAGTTTCCCGGTAGAGGTAAAAAAAGATGATTGAAATGCTGAAAGATGCAATAATTGTCCAGGCTATAATGTTTTTCATTTTCTTTCATGGCCCCTGCTGATTATTTATTTTATTGCACTTTCTCATTATAACACCTGTGGTTTGCCTGGTAATAAAAATCAAGCTGATTTTTTATGCTACCCTTATTTCTTTATGGATCTTCCGGCAATTGGCCTGGTTCCCGCCCTGCTCTGGCTGCTCCTGTTACTAGTGGTTTTTGCCCCGATCGGGTTTCTTGTTATTTATGTCGATCAAAAGCTGGGGAGGAAAGTACTGCCGGGCAGATTAAACGGGCATTAGGGTAATTACCCGGTGGTAATTGACCCTTACCCGGGGGCAATGATATAATTTTTAGGGATTTCTCCTGCCGTTTTCAGAGCCGATTCATACTATAAAAGAATAGGGGTAATACTTATGAAGTTTGCCAGGCAGACTGTATTATTGATTCTAATCTTGGTATGTCTTGTAATGGTTTGCGGTTGTTCCGGAAGCGACAAAGCACTGCAGGCTGATGTCATTGATACTGAGACTGAAACTGACAATGGATCTGTAAATTCTGCTGATTTTTCCGGGCGCTGGTCAGGTACTGTCCTGATAGCTGAAGTAAGCAACGAGGAATTTAAGGACCTGGAAGGCATTGTTTTCCCATGTGATCTTGATCTCAGCATTGATGATAAAGGCGCTGGTCAGGCTGATCTCTACATTGATGGTGAACTGGCTGGCCCGGGACTGGAAGCTACGGTAGTTCAGGATCGCCCACATCTGGTTGGTGAGCTGTTTACCAGCCCCTTTGAGTATTATGGAACATTCAGTAACGAAAGTGGAGAATGGGCCCTTGTCGGGAGTGGTGAAACCAATGATGAAAGAGATGGTGATATTCTCATGGTTTTTAACCTGACAGGCTCAGTAACCCAGGCAACATCAACCGATGTTTCAGAAGGAACCGATTCTCCGGCACCTGCGATCTCTGCTGATGCACCCCTGGATCAATTTTTAGTTGGTTCCTGGATGGCTGATGAGCTGTTTGGTGAATACAGGGTAAAAACGTTTAAAGCAGACGGTACTGCCATACACACTATGGATAAGCCGGGAGGTCCCGGAGACGACATTAACAACTGGCCCAATGGTAATTGGACAATTGTTGAATCAGCAATCGGCACCTGGACAGTTTCAGGGATAACGCTGATTACCGAGGTTGAACCTGATTTTCTTGGTCTGGACACAGAAGTTAAAATAATTGATGAGGATACTATAGAAATCTGGGAACTGCACACAAAAACACTTTATTACCGGGTTCCCGAATAATATAAGGCTTAACAAGGCAGAAGATGAATTGGTAAACAATCAATATAAAAAGCGGTCCTGGCTTGGCCAGGGCCGCTATCTACAATGGATATATATCTTAAAAGCGCTTGTTAAATAGCTTAAAAACTACTCTTAGTTAAAAATCATCCGGATCAACCATTACTTCAAGCAGGTAAGGTTTTTGGCTTTGCAGCGCTTTTTCAAGAGCCGGCGTAACAGCCTCGGGTTCGGTGATTTTTTCTGCCTCTACGCTGAAGCTGTTAGCCAGAGAGCAATAGTCGATACCGGAAATATCTGTACCGGGAAAGATGTTTTTTTCAACAGCAACACCATTGTAGTGCAGGAGCCCCTTTCTTACGGCAGCATAACGCTGGTTGTTGATCACAACAAAAACAACAGGAATATTGTATTTATATGCTGTCCATATACACTGCACTCCGAAAAGCAGCGTGCCGTCACCGGTAAAGCAGATTACTCTCTGCCCGGGGTCTCCGCATTTAACTCCCAGGGCGGCTCCGCTGCCCCAGCCCAGGCTGCCGCAGCTCTGGCCGTATAGACTCTTACTGTTTGGGCGCTTCAGGTATTCGACCAGATGATCATCGGATGTGGGAGTGTCGACAACAACAGTAGTATTTTCATCCATAACCTGCGATATGCTATCCACCAGGGAGGCAATCCTGATCGGTTTAGCAGCAGCAGCTTTCTTAAGCGCAGCTTCTATCTCTTCGGTCCGTTTAATATTCAGCAATTCTACAGTTTTATTCCTGGAGGCAACCAGGGTTTTCCTGCTCTCCAGCAGTGGAACCAGGGCTGCTTTAAGTTTTTTTACCGTTTCCAGGGTATTCCCGCAGAGTGGAACATCTGCCCTGTAAAGTTTATCTATTTCCTTCATGTCTTCATGCTGGTGAAGCAGTTTTGCCTTCCCGGGAATACCCGGGACTGCCGGCAGGGTAAACTCAGCGAAAAGTTTAGCCCCCAGGGCTAAAATCACATCGGCTTTTTCTGCTGCGGGGTGATCGGCTTTGTAGGGTCCCAGGAAACGCCGGTCGGTTGTCGGGTAGCAGTTGTGATAAAAACTCCACTTCGACTCACAGCATACCCCGGCCCCGAGCATATCGGCCAGTTCTTTAACCTCAAAGATACAGTTTTCCTTGCCGGCTCCTGAGCCGGAAATAATCAGGGGGAAACTGCTCTCAGCCAGGATACGGGCCGCCTGATCTATATCTTCATCGGCCGGCGCGCTTCTATAATTCACATTGCAGCGGGGGAAGGTATAAACACTTTTTTCACAAGCCGGTGCCTCAAGCACATCCTGGGGTATAACCAGCAGGGTTGGTCCCTGGGGTGGTTTAATAGCCATTTGAAAAGCCCGGTTCAGGTCTTCAACAAGGTCCTCTGAGCGAAGCGACTGCCAGTCCCACCTGGTGTATTGTTTAACCATTTCCTGCTCATGGGTAGTGGTGGTTATACCTCCGTGAGATAGGAGCCCCCGGGGTTTAATAACGTTAATCACAACGATTGGCGAATGGCTCATTTTGGCGGAATAAATCTGGCTGATTCCGTTTGCCAGGCCTACGTTGGCATGCAGCATAACTACCTGTGGAGTGCCTGTTACCCGGGAGTGACCATCTGCTGCTGCAACTGCTGATCCTTCAAATGGGAAGAGAATAAACTCAAAATCATCTTCATCTGCACATGCGTCAATTATCGACACCTCGGTTGTTCCGGGGCAACAATAAATTTGGTTAATATTTCTCTCTTTTAAAGTCTCAATGAACAAACTGCCGCCGTTGTTAAATTTTGTTGTTTTCATCTGGGCCTCCGTTAACACTTTCCCTGCATTACAAACAGGAAAGGTATGTAGAAATTGTTATAGACAATCATATAGTAGCACAAACAAATGTTAAAAAGCGATAATTAACGGCAGTTATTTTCAATCCCGATTAAAAACTTCCTGCCATTGTTTGACTTAACAGGCATGGGCAGATATAATCATTTTTATCAGGAAAAGGCAAACCCATAGCAATATGGGGACGCAAAGCCATGGGTCCAACAGGAGGATCGCCAGGTTGCCCTTATATAAAGAAACAGGGCAGGTTACAGGCAGCCACCTCATGGTTGCCTTGTTTAGCTTTAGTGTAAGAAAGAAATGTTGAGGGGTGATGCTATAAAATAGGGGTAAAGAATTTAAGTGGGAGTTGTTTTGATATTATGATAAATATAATAAGAAGGAGTGTGTTTTAATGAATAAATCAGAACTTATAGACAGTGTTGTTGAACAAACCGGAATGATGAAAAAAGATAGTGAAAAAGCAGTAAACGCCTTCATCGAATCTATTTCTGAAGCTTTGGCAAAAGGTGAAAAAGTGCAGCTAATCGGCTTTGGGACCTTTGACGTACGTAAAAGAAATGCAAGAGAAGGCCGTAACCCCAGTACAGGAGAAACCATTAAAATTGCCGCCCAGACAGTTCCCGTATTCAAGGCGGGTAAAGGGTTGAAGGATAAAATCAAGTAAAACCACTATTCATTATTAAATATACAAGGGGTGACTGCAGTTGCTGCGGCCGCCCTTTTATTTTGAACTGTTATATCATAGTGCTTATTCATGTTATAATGGTCTCCAAAATGTTTAGTGGCATCTCTCTGAACAAATAATTTGAGGGGAGACTATAAAACCATGAACAGGATAGGCTTTAAAAAAAGTATTACCCTCATATGGCTTTTTATGCTTATAGTTTTACTATTTAACCCTGCTTTTGCCGGCCCTGAGAATATTTCTGATCAGCATGCAGATCAGATCGATGCTCAGGCAGCCAACTCTTATCGTGCCGATCTTGCTATTACCGGACTGGTTAAAGGCAGTAGTGGAAGAAGAATAAATATAGACCTGACGGTGACAGAAATGGGTAGCTCTTCCCTGGGTTCGATCCTGGTATTGTTGCCGGATCTTAACGGGTCTGCAGGCTTTAGTAATTACCGGGTTAACAGCGGTGCTTCAGCAGCATCATCGGGCAAACGCTGGGAAGCGATGATTGCTGAGCGTAACGGCAGTTATTACCTCAATATCAGGGCAAAAAGCGCTTCCGACTACCTGGTCATTAATGAACAGGTAACAGTATCATTTTCTGCCAATGTGCCTGCATATGGTTATACAGGAGGCTACCAGTTTAAAACCAGGGCCTGGACTGATAATAGCTCGCGTGATGCCCTGCGCACCGATCCGGCAACCGGGCAGCCGGAAAATCTTAACATGATGGCCGCTGGTTTCAACGATCCGGTTATTCATGTAGAGCTTCCGGCTAAGACAGGTGTGAATAGTTACTATTACACAACTGATCGCGCAAAAGGTTTAACGGCAGAACTTTTTGCCGAAGGAAACGGTTTTGAAACCACCATTTTCAGCACAAGCAGCTCGGTATCTTTTCTGACTAAACTTGAAATGCCCGCTGCGCATCACTACACAACAACCCATTACCGGCCGGATGGCAGTGGGGATTGGAGCACCAATACGGTTGCTGAAAACCAGCCCGTGGATTTACTCCAGGGTTATACTGCCGGCTGGCAAGACTATTATCACCGGGGTAGCGAACCGGGAGAAAGAGATATTTACGGATCTTTATCAGACCTGCTGAAACAGCAGGAGGAGTTGAGCGGTCAAAACTTGTCCGGCCTGAGTGAAGCAGAGTTAAAAGCGTTGGCTGGCCGGGAAGGCCTGGCATATTACAGGTCTGTATTAACCGCTCATTCTGAACAGGTATGGTTTGCAGGAGTTGTTCTTGAACCGGGGGCCAAAGGAGTTTTAATGAAGCGAATTAATTGTGCCTACGGTACTACCGCACATATTTTTAACGATAATAATGAACTCTGGCCTTCGGGAAGAGGGTATGGCGGACCAAGCCACGGTTTCGGTTTTGTTCGCGACGGAGACGGTTACAGGGTTGAAAGAGGCCGTGACTATCCAGGTAACTATATTGATATAGAACAGGTTGCAGATACCTCAAAAGGTAAAGTTATTCGCTATATTGACGTAAGCAGCCCCTTTTCCGGAGCATACATCCGCGAAGATATGTCTGTAAGTGGTAGCGGTAAAGTTGATGAGATATTAAGCAATGTAAATATCAGGGCCGGGGCGTTTCTCGACTGGCCCGGTTCAGCGGCTTTTTCTGATGACTGGGATCTTTGGATTTTTCCGAACAACAGCTTGAATTCAAATGTTTTTAATTCTCCTGTTTTCCAGGCTGGGCAGGGTAGCGGCGGCCCCGGTTCAACGGGCGATACTGCAGTGCTTCACCCGCAGGAAACCGAAAATGATCAGGCCAGGCAAGAAAATGCGTTGCCTGAAGATAGCGGGGAAGAAGATCTTGCAATAATTTTACCTGATCATCCCCAAAGTGGAATTAATGAGGATGAATTACTTACTGATGAAACAGATGGAAAAATAGTTGAATATGCAGCTGAATTATCCAGGGAAACCAGCTCAACAGGTGTGATCCTGCTAATTATCATATCAAGCATGATTATACTCACGATTGCTGCAATATTTTTCATTTTAACCAGGGAGCAACGTTAATTCATTAACAGCGCTGCGGATTATTTAGATTTACAATTAAGCCATAGTTGTTACAGCTGCCCCCTTAAAGGCTGCGCCAGTTTAACAGGTGAGCTGAGGCAGGAGAAAGTAAAAGTTGAATTGAATTTAAATAGTAAGTAGATTAACTGATGAATTATTTGGCTTGAAACAGTAGCAGAAATAGTCCGGCGGGGAGTGATCATGGCATGGGAAAAGTTGGCGACAGTTGCCGTGAAGAAAAAGGAAAATCTAAGCCCCGTGAATTGCTGCAAGAGGATAAGGAATTTTTGCAGGTGATGTTGGATCAAGCTGCAGGTTTTATTAATTTACCCCGTAATCGATTAGATACTGCCATTCAGCGTCTGTTGCAATTAGCTGGCGAGTATGCTGAAGTAGCCCGGGTTTATATTTTTAAACATAATTCCAATCACCGGGTAATATCAAAAACTCATGAATGGTGCGCTTCTACAGTATCCCGGTCAATTGACAACATGCAGAACCTTTATTTTGATCTGTCCGGTAATGCCCTGCAGCTAATTGGCCAGGACAAAAAACCCCATATTATTACTGTAGCAAAATTGCCTGATCATGAGCCATTGAAAGAAAAATTCCAACAGCATGGCGTCACTTCATTTATCATATCCCCAATTATGAATAAGGGAGAAGTAACCGGCTTAGTAGGTTTTGATACCCTTCAAAACGAGAGAGCTTTCTCCCCCAAAGAAACAGATGTATTAAATAATCTGACCATGATTCTTGCGAATGTTTTATCCCGGCAGGATGATGAAGAAAAGCCCTTTCAACAAAAAGAGCGTCTGGCAAATATTATAGATGGAATAAGTGCGGGAATCTGGGAGTGGAATGTCCAAACCGGCGAAACTTTTTACAGCGATAAATATGCCCAGATTCTTGGTTATAAACTGGATGAAATGAAAGGTTTGTCATATGAAAATTGGGAAAAAATTACCCACCCCGATGATTTAAAAATCAGCAATGAAATGCATGAAAAACACTTCCGGGGTGAGGTTGAATATTACGATTGTGAGTACCGGATGAAGCATCGTGACGGCCGCTGGATCTGGGTTCATGACCAGGGTCGGGTAATTTCCCGCACTGCCGACGGTCACCCACTGCAGGTTTTTGGCATTTTAATGGATGTAACTGAGCGAAAGGAATCCGAGGAAGAATTACGCTCAACCAAACAGATGCTCGAGCTGATTATTAATAATGTTCCCCAGCATATTTTTTGGAAGGACAGGAACTCTGTCTATCTCGGGTGTAACGAAAACCAGGCCAGGGCTGCCGGTTTAGAATCTCCTCAAGATATTATAGGTAAAACAGATTACGATTTACCCTGGAACAAAGAAGAAGCGGAACATTACCGCATGATTGATCAACAGGTAATGAAAACAGGTAAGGCAGAGTATCATATAATGGAAACCCAGCTGCAGGCTGATGGCCGGGTGGCCTGGCTTGACACAAACAAGATCCCTTTGTTTAACAACGAGGGTCAGGTCTTTGGCATACTTGGGACCTATGAAAATATAACCGAAAGAAAAAAAGCCCAGGAAGCCCTCCTGGCCAGCGAAGCCCGTAACCGGGCCCTGATTGAAACTATCCCCGATCTTATGTTTCGCTATAACCGCAATGGTGATTACCTTGATGTCTGGATTAATGATTTAAACCTGATGCACCCGCAATCGCGTAAGGATTTTGTAGAGAACGGTTTTGATGGAAAAAATGTCAGGGAAGTTCTTCCCGGGGAGTTATCTGCTGTTTTGCTCAAGGGAATCAAGGACGCCCTTAATTCAGACAAGCTGCAGATTATTGAATATCAATACGAGGAAAAAGGTGAAATAATCTACAAGGAAGCCCGCCTGGTTGCTGCAGGTAAGGATGAAGTAATCTCCATGGTGCGTAATGTAACCGATAAGAAAAAGTATGACTTGGAGCTGCAATATCTTAGCCATCATGATCGTCTGACCGGCTTATATAATCGCCATTTCCTGGAAACTGAAATGAAACGGCTTGAGACCCCGCGACAGATGCCAGTTGCCATAATAATGGCCGACCTGAACGGTTTGAAACTGGTTAATGACACCTATGGACACGCTAAAGGCGATCAGATGCTTGTAGAAGCATCAAGGATTCTGAAAAACGTTTGCCGACAGGAAGATATAGTCTCCCGTTGGGGAGGAGATGAATTTGTTATTTGTTTGCCGCAGACTTCGGTTGAAGAAGCGAACAAGATTTGTAAGCGAATTGTTAAAAAGTGCCAGGGTACTTATGTCGAAGAAATCCCGGTATCGATTGCCCTTGGTGTTGCAGCCAGGGTTAACCGGGAGCATGGTTTGTTTGAAACCCTGCGTGAAGCAGAAGATGCCATGTATAAACAGAAATTGACTGAAAGCCGCAGCATTAAAAGCGCCGTTTTGCAAACCCTGTTAAAAACCCTGGCCGAGAAAAGCTACGAAACCGAAGCCCATACCATGGGTATGATTGATATGGCCCAAAAAATGGGTCATGCCCTGAATCTCAGTGATGCTGAGATAAACCAGCTTGTTTTATTGATCACCCTGCATGATATCGGAAAAATTAATATAGACGAGAAGATTTTAACCAAGGGCGGACCCCTCACTGAAGAAGAGTGGGAAATTATTAAAAAGCACCCGGAAATAGGCTTTCGTATTGCCCGCGCCACTGAAGAATTTGCCCATGTGGCCAGGGAAATATTAGCGCACCATGAAAGATGGGACGGTAAAGGTTACCCGGAAGGGTTAAAGGGAGAAGAAATACCCCTGCTGGCCAGGATCACTGCTGTTGTTGATGCCTACGAAGTGATGAGTAACGGAAGACCATATAAAAGAGCAATGAGTAAGGACGAAATTGCGGCAGAGTTTAAGCGGTGTTCAGGAACCCAGTTTGACCCTGCGCTGGTTGAGGTTTTGTTTTCCCAACTATAGGTTATGTTTCGCTGGTCATGATAAAGAGCGGGCGCATTTCAAAATTTTCATATCTGGGGCGATAGCGGTTCGTGTCGTAGAAATGTTCAACATCTACGACTTTTTTCGTTGCCGTTACTACATCCAGGGGAACATTATCGTAACGCCCGTTTTTAAGCACTACAAGGCGCCCGTGGATGCCCCTGAGGATTAAGTCGAGGGCAAGGTTGCCGAAAGCCATAGGTACAATTGAATCTATAGCATCCGGGTCACCACCACGCACCATGTAGCCCAGCTTTTGTTCAACAACATTTACACGACGGTTGTTATCGTAACGCGGAGAAATGTCTTTAACGGCGGCAGCTACCAAGCTGCCGATACCTCCCAGCTTGGCATGGCCGTAAGCATCTGTTTCCATGTTGGCATAAATCATTTCGCCCCCCTTAAACATGGCCCCTTCAGAAACAAGGGTGACCGAATAGTTACTGGGGTTACGATTACGATCATAAATCATCAACTCGGTAAGATGATCTATATCAAACTCATATTCGGGGATAACGCAGCGGTTTGCAGCGCCGGCCATGGTCGGCAGCATGGCTGTAAAGCCGGCATAGCGGCCGAATACTTCAATTACCAGGAGCCGTTCATGTGATCCGGCAATAGTCCGCAGATTATTGGTTAGTGAAATTGTGCGGGTTACACAGGTGCTAAAACCGATACAGTAATCGGTACCCGGAACATCATTATCCATAGTTTTTGGCAAGGCGACAACTTTAACACCTTCCTGGTATAGACGCACCCCGTAACTGAGAGTGTCATCTCCACCAATGGGGATCAGGTAGTCAATTCCAAGGAAATCAATATTTTTCAGCACTTCCGGGGTCAGGTCATTAATTTCACTGTTGTATTTATCTTTGTACATCTCCGGGACTTCATTGTTTTTCATCCTGGAAGGATTGGTGCGGGAAGTGTGCAAAAAAGTTCCACCGGTACGCCCGGCCCGATTAACCAGATCTTCGGTCAGGTAGATTAAATTATTACAGTTGTCAGCCTGTTTATCGCGAACCAGGTCGACCAGGCCGCTCCAGCCCCGGCGAATGCCGATTACCTGGTAACCTTCGCGCAGGGCGCGAATTGTAACAGCGCGAATGGCGGGGTTCAAACCCGGAACATCACCGCCCCCGGTCAGAATACCGATAACTCCCGGTCTTCCTTTATTCATGTTTTAGCCCCGTTTCATCATTTTGTTAAATAATACCATGAATAACATTTTAAAAGCAAGCTGCACCGGGGGACTCCCGGTTTTAATTTGAAGGGATGAAGAAATTTTAAGAGAAATATTTATTACCTGTTCTTTTTGGTCGGTGAAAGGGAGTTAAGATATGAAAAAGGCAATTATCGCCATTTTAACCATAGTATTTATCCTGGCTGTTCTTGTTTACTTCTTTTTTTTCTTTTTCTATACACCTGAAGTTGAACCAATCGGCCTGGCGGTCAACAACGAAGGTATTGACACGCCTTCACCCGTGATTGTTGATCTTGATGATGAAACGAGTATTATCTATATACCAGCCCTTGAGGTTAGTGAAAAGCTTGGTTTCGAAACGGTCTGGTATGATCAGAAGAGTATCCTGGTCGTTTCCCTCGGAGATTTTTCACTTGAAATGCCGCTTGATAATATTACAGTGTCAGTTAACAATCTCGAAGAAAAATGGGAAGCCCCGTTAAAAATGATCGAAGACACCCTATATATGCCTCTCTACCCGGCAGTGAGAGCACTTGGAGTGCTGGCTGTCCGGAATGAAGAGGAAAATCTTATAGAAATAAAAACGCCGCAGGCCTTTGATCCACCGCCAGAAAACGAAACTTCAGTGAAAAGCGCCGAAAATGGACCACTGTTGCATGTGGCATACCCACCTGCTGCCGATCCATTCTATTATTACGGTGAATCGCTGTTTGTTTTCGGCACAACCCAGTCTTTTGCCCGGGTCGATGTTCAGGTTAACGGTGAGCCTGTGGAACTGCTCGACCGGCGCAGCGGTAATTTTTTAACCATGGTAGAATTCCCCCGGGGCCAGGAATTTCTGATTACAGTTGAAGCAGTTGGCGAAGGCGGTAAAACCAGGATAGAGCGAACCGTTCTATACCCCGAATGGTGGGAAGCCATGGCTTCTGAACCGCTGGCTATTCATTCTTTACGGGTAGTACCGGCTGAAAAACAGGTGCTCCGGAATGGTGATCTTATGCAGGTGGCTTTTCAGGGCAGTCCCGGGGGCAGGGCCAGCTACCGGGTCGGTAACGGTGGTGAGTGGCAGCAGATGCTGGAGCGTGCATATCCGGGTGGTCCGGCAGGAAACGGTGGTATTTATACCGCCTCTTTCAGGGTGTCATCTTCAGATATCCCCCCCGGTTCTATGGATATAGAGTTGCCGGTTTCTGTCATGCTTGAAAGGAATGGTGAGCAGATCAGCCGCACCCTGCCGGGCAGCGTGGTATTTTTAAGCAGTCAGCCCTATAAAATACTTGAAGTAAGGCCGGAAGAAGATTTAAAAAACAGGGGCTGGCTCTACACGGTTAATACCGGTCAGCTTCAGCTTGTTTCTTCAACCCTTGGCGGTTCGGGTTATCCAACCAGTGTAGTGCGTTACCTGGTTGAAGGAACCCGCTACCGCGCTACCGGCGCTTTCGGCGATTATTACCGGGTTGATATAGGGGGCAGCGATAATTACCTGGTTCACCGCAGCACCGTGCGCGAGCTGGATCTTCAGGATATGGTCGATCCCGTGATCAGCAGTCTTAATTATGAAGAAGATGATAGAATGGTTCGGGTACGCCTTGGTTCCAGCGAAAGATTCCATTTTTCCCCCGAAGATGCCGTTAGCAGCCTGGCTCTTAACTTTTACGGCACCGCAGGGGGGACTGGTCCTGCGCTTCCAGCTGCGAGAGAATCCGTCAGGAATATCAGCTACCTGCCTTATGCAGGGGAAGGAACGGGAACTTCCCGCTTTAGTATAGAGGTTGATTATGCAATGATCGGTTTTAAGACCTACTGGGAAGGGAACGATCTGTTGGTAGAGCTATATAAACCGTTTACCTCCGACCGGGATAAACCGCTTGAGGGTAAGGTGATCATTGTTGACCCCGGCCATGGTGGTGTTGACACCGGAGCACCGGGTCCCGGGAAACTAAATGAAAAAGATGTTGTTTTGGGGATCAGCCTTTACCTGCAGCAGATGCTCGAAGAGGCGGGGGCAGAGGTAATCATGACCCGCAGTGAGGATGTAGAGGTTAACCTTTACGATCGTCCGGAAAAAATTGATCGCTTTAACGCCGACCTGTTTATCAGCATCCATGCCAATGCCCATGCAGCCGATGCTCCGGCTACAGAAATTCACGGTATTATGGTTTTGTATAACTATGCCCACAATGAAAAACTGGCCGACATCATGCTTGAAACCATGGTTGAAGAGACAAATATTCCCGAGTTCAGGACCTGGCGCAGGAACATTGCTGTAATCAGACACCCCCACGTTCCTTCGGTTTTGATTGAGGCCGGTTACATGATGCATCCGCATGACAACTGGTATCTCCTGCACCCGCAGGGGCAGAGTGATATTGCTGCGGCAATCTTAAAAGGTATTGAAAACTATTTCCTTGCGCTGGGAGACAGCTAAGCTGATAACCCGGTTCAATTTTAAGTTTTGTTTGGAGGTTTTTTAATAGTGACAGTTAAAGGAACGGTAACGCTGATCGGTTCGGGTGAGCTTTCCGGGACCATGGTTGAAACGCATAAGATGCTGCTTTCCCGCACTGGCGCCGGTTCAAAAGCTTTCTTTCTCGATACACCGGCCGGTTTCCAGGAAAATGTTAACCTGATTGCGGAGCGGGCAGTAGATTTTTTTAAAAAACGGGTTGGCTCTAACATGGAGATTGCTTCATTTAAAACTGCTGCTGACCCTGGGGCCGGAGCAGCTGTTTCACAACTGGGGGAAGCCGATTACGTGCTAATCGGCCCGGGTAGCCCTACTTATACAGTTCGGCAGCTGCAGGGCACGGCTGTGCCTGCCCTGCTCAGTGCCATGGTTACCAGGGGTGGTGCCCTGACTGTAGCCAGCGCAGCAGCACTGACAGTAGGCAGCCATACCCTGCCAGTATACGAAATATACAAGGTTGGTGAAGATCTGCACTGGGTTGAGGGATTAAACATTCTAAGTCACCTGGGGCTCAACCTGGTGGTTGTTCCCCACTGGAATAACGCTGAGGGAGGTAATCACGATACCCGTTTTTGCTACATGGGTGAAAAGCGCTTTCGCACCCTTGAGGGCATGCTGCCGGCAGGCAGCACTATTCTCGGCCTTGATGAACATACTGCCTGCGTTCTCGATTTTAAAACAGCTGAAGCTTTCGTAAAAGGACTTGGTGCCGTAACCATCCGGCGTGATGGTCAAGAGATCCAATACGAACACGGGCAAAAATTTGGTTTCGAACAGCTATCCAAAACGACAGCTTCTGTGTCTTATACAGCAGTTAATACGGCCACCGGAACAGCCGATTCCGAACAACAGCATCACGAAGATGGCCGATTCTGGGCCAGGATGCACAGAATGGAAGAAGATTTCCATCATGCCCTCGAGCAGAATGATGCCGCCCGGATGGCTTCACTGCTTCTCGATATGGATGGATTTCTCTGGCAGGCCCAACTGGAGCTGGAAAACCCTGAATTCATATCGCAGGGCAGGGAAATCTTTCGTGAATTGATCGTCCTGGCCGGAACCGGGCAGGGGCAGGAAGATTCTCCACCATTGCCCTCTCTTGAAAAACTGGTAAATCAACTGATTGATTTGCGCGAGCAGTATCGCCGCGAAAAAAAATGGTCCGGGGCCGATCATCTCCGCAATTTGCTTCATGATGCCGGGATAACGGTGGAAGATACCCCGGCGGGCCCCAAGTGGCATTTTACAGGGGAGTGAGTTTGCATGAAACGTGAAAACCTGGTACTGGTTGGTATGCCGGGAGCCGGCAAAAGCACTACCGGTGTCCTGATAGCCAAGGAACTGGGATTTTCTTTTGTTGATACCGATTTAATCATCCAGGAAAGAGAAAACGCTCTGCTGCAGGAAATTATCGAACGGGTTGGCCTGGAAAAGTTTCTGCAAATTGAAGAAAGTGTTATTCTCAGCCTCAATGTTGAAGGTGCCGTAATCTCAACCGGAGGAAGCGTTATCTACAGCCAGCCAGCGGTCACCCATCTGAAAAAGAAGGGCCTCCTAATTTACCTGGAAGTAAGTTACGAAGAGATCGAAAGAAGAATTAGTAATATTGCCAGCCGGGGCATAGTATTTGGCAAGGGTAAGGGTTTGCGCGATATCTATGCCGAACGGACTGTCCTCTATGAAAAAAATGCTGACCTGGTTATTAATTGCACTGATCTGACCATCGAAGAGGTGGAACAGGAGGTAATCAGGGCGCTTTATTAATAATCAACCTTGTTTTAAAGGATTAAACAATAAAAAGAGCCGGTTACTGAAATAACCGGCTCTTTAATTATAATCAGTTTTTTAGAATGGTGTCGCCGAAGCGCTTGCCAAAAGCTTCACCCTTCTTAAAATCATCAAGGGTTGGCCCTCCCTGGAAATCGAAAGCGTCAACTTCTTCCCACTTCATGATTTCAATTCTTTTTTCCAGTTCCCTGCGGGCTCCCCCGCCCCAGCCGTAACTGCCGAAGTAGGCGAATTTTTTCTCTTTCATACCTTTGCGTTCAACCAGATCAAGAAAGTGAGCGGCAGGGGGAAAGAGGCGATTTTCGTAAGTAGGAGCCCCTAATATTATTCCCCGGCTTGACCAGACCGAAGGCAGGATATAGCTGCCGTGGGTTCTACTAACATCGTACAACTCAACGGGGATGCCTGTTTCGGCCAGACCCTGGGCCACTGCATCCATCATAGCCGCTGTATTTCCGTACATAGAGCCGTATAAAACCGTAACTTTTTTTTCACCCCTGTTTTTGCCGTATTCAGCCCACTTTTTGTACAGTTCAACAATCCTGGCCGGGTTATTCCGCCACACCAGGCCGTGAGATGGAGCTACCATCGACAGGGGCAGGTCGGCCAGCTTATCAATAGCTTTTAAAACATGAGTGCTGAACGAGGCCACTATATTAGCATAATAGCGCAGCGCTTCTTTTTCGTAAAAATCGTAATCAACATTATCGTCGTCAAAAATACCACCCCGCAGGGCGCCGTAACTGCCGAAAGCATCGCAGGCAAATAAAATTTTGTTTTCTGTTTCATAAGTCATCATCGTTTCCGGCCAGTGGACGAACGGGGTCATAAAAAACTTTAGTTTTTTTCCACCCAGGTCAAGCTCCTCACCATCTTCAACTACCCGCACCTTGCTGGTAATGCCGTAAAAAGCGTTAACCAGGGGGGCGGCCTTGGCCGAGCAGAGTATTTCGGCTTGCGGGGCAAGCTCCCTGATTATCTTCAATATACTGGTATGATCAGGCTCCATGTGGTTTAAAATAATATAGTCAATAGCCGAAACAGCCGATACTTCATTGACCCGGTCAATAAATTCTTCTACCTTGATCGACTTGGCCAGGTCGATAATTGCCTTTTTTTCAGCTTTTACAAAGTAGGAATTGTAAGATACCCCTTCCCTGGTGATTGGCCACAGGCCTTCAAAAAGGTCCGTAGTATGATCGTTTACTCCTACCCAGTAAATATCAGGTTGCAGCTCAACTGCAGGCATTAATTACTCCTCCCTTGTGCTGTATTATAAGTATGGGTTATATTTCGGGTTCTGATAGTATCATTCCTTCTCAAATGAAGGTGTTCACCTTTTTTATTGTATAGCTTGGCTGAGCTGTTTTAAGCGAAGAAGTTCTTTGTGCTATAATCAGTAAAGATTCCTGCCACGCTTATAAAAAAAGCTAAAACCTGAGGAGAATAATATGTCTTACAACTTTAACGAGATTATCGACAGGAAAAACAGTAATGCTATCAGCGTAGATGGTTTCAGGGATTTTATTCTCAAGGATAACCCCAATGCTGAACTTTCTTACGAAGATGACCATCTGATTAAAATGTGGGTTGCCGATATGCAGATTGCCTCCCCCGAAGTGGTGATCAGGGCAATCAGGAACAGGCTCGATGGTCGTATTTTTGGCTATACAAGAATATTTGATCCTGCTTATTATGAAAGTTTTGCAGCCTGGGCCAAGGCCCGCTACAATTGGCATTTTAAAGAGGATGACTTGCAAATATCGAACGGGGTAGTTCCCGCTCTCTATGAACTGATCGATTACATCTGCAAGCCTGATGAAAAAATCCTCTTTGTTACACCTTCCTATGGGCCTTTTAAAAATGCTGTCGAACACAATAACCGGGAGTATGTTTGCTCTGCCCTGGCTAATAATGACGGTTATTTCACCATCGATTTTAGTGATTTTGAAGCAAAGGCCAGCGACGAAAAAACCGTGCTATGCATATTTTGTAACCCGCACAACCCAACCGGCCGAGCCTGGAATGAGGAAGAGCTGAAAAAAGTTGGCGATATCTGTATTCGTCATAACCTCTGGATTATTTCCGATGAAATTCATTGTGACCTGCTGCGGGTCGGGCGTAAGCATATTCCCATGGCTGCAGTGCATCCGGATTATGACCGCATTATCACCTGTATGGCTGCCAGTAAAACCTTCAACATTGCCGGTCTGATGATCTCCAATATTATTATTCCGAACCAGGCCTTGAAAGAGACCTGGCAAAAGAGATACTCCAGCCTGCAGAATCCTCTCAGTGTGGTTGCTGCCCAGGCTGCTTATACCCACGGGGCTGACTGGCTCGACAACTTAAGGGTTCATCTTGATGACAACTTTCACTTTACGGCCAACTACCTGGCCGAGAATTTGCCCGATGCCGGGTTCAGGATACCCGAGGCAACATACCTGGCCTGGATAGATCTGACCAGTTACCTGCCGGATGAGGATAATCTGCCCCTTTACTTTGCTAAAAAAGCCGGGGTTATACTGGAAGGCGGAAACATGTTTGTCGGTAATGCCAACGGCTTCATACGCCTGCTCATGGCCTGTCCCCGTTCGGTCCTGGAAGAGGCCCTGCGCCGCATCAGCAACGCGCTGACCAAATGCTGAGCAGCCTGCTTTAAGCTGCTGTTCATGCAATGGTATTTAATGGCAGGAAGAGCCAATCGGTGGTAGAATAAAAGAAAAGGCTGAGAGAATATGCAAAAAACATCTGAAGAATTTATCAGGGCAGTATCCCGGTATAAAAAAATTGCAATATACATTCCCGGATCACCGGATCCGGATGCAATTGCTTCGGCCTATGCCATCAAAATGATCCTGCAGCATTATAATATAGGTGCCGATATTTTTGCCGAAAGAAGATTATCCCTGGCCCAGAACCAGGCTTTTATTGCACGGCTAAACATACCTGTTTCTTTTGGCAGAGAAGTAAATGTTAATAAATACGATGCCTATATTGTTCCCGATTTTCAGAATAACCTGGTTGAAAAACTGAGCGATAAAATACCCTGTGCTGCCCATTTCGATCATCACGGCAAGTCAGATACCGGAATCAGGGCAGACTTCTCCCTGATCAGAACTGATGTCGGTTCCACCTGCACCCTGATTGCCCTGATCATGAAAAGCCTTCAGCTTGATTTGGGGGCTGATCTGCAGGTAATTTCCACTGCCCTTGTCTTTGGAATTCAGACTGATACTGATAAATATAATTACATGACCCCGCTTGATCTTGAAGCACTCGATTACCTGGCCGGAAATGCCGATAATGTAATTTTGGAAGAATTAAACAGCATGCCTCCTTCAACAAAAACCCTGCTTTACTTTAAAAAAGCTTTGCAGAACGAGGCCGTCTATAAAGACTGGGCCTTTTACGGCATCGGTTATATCGATTCAAAAAGCCGGGATTCCATCGCCATTACAGCCGATATGCTCCTGAAAAAAACCGGGCACAGGCTGGTTGCTGTTTTTGCCATAGTTGAAAACAATTATAGAAAAGAAACCTATCTCGATGTGTCGCTGCGCTCGCGCAGCAAGGCAATTGATATGAATAAACTGATTAAAAAGATTACCCCCAACGGTGGAGGCAGGCACTATAAAGGGGCATACCAGGTGAAATTGAACTACTTGAAGCATACCCCGGACAAGGAAATGCTCTGGCAGGTTGTTGAAACGGCTACCCTGGAAACACTGCGCCGTAGCAGGGATACCTACTATATCAGCAGCCTGGAAAGTGTTTACAATAGTATCAAGAGCAAGGTGCAGTCCCTGATTAAAACTGGCCGAAAAAAAGATCCGACCTGATATTTTCAGTAAAGAACCATCTGGGTTGAAAAAGTTTAATCCGCCCGGTCGGGCAATATATGTTTGAAATAGCAGGAAGAAAAATTAAGAAAATAGAGGGCTGCTTTTAGAAAGCAGCCCTCTTTTGGTGCACCCGGCATGAGCAGCCAAACAGGTAACAGGATGATTATTTAATTGCGTACTCAGCTACAACCATTGCTCTTATGGTTACCTGGTCCGGGGTAATTGGTGTCGGACCGGCGCCCATTGCCGCTTCTTCCCGCATCATACCGTCACTGGCAGTGTACGGGATGTAATCTGTTCTTTCCTCCCTGATGCTGTGTAAGCCGGAAATTGAATTACCAGTGCTTCCGGCAATTGCCTCGGCCTTATGCGAAGCCTGTTCTGCTGCCATAGCCAGAGCTTCCAGCAGCAGTTCCTGCGGGTCTTCCACTTCAAAATTAATATAGTTTATATTGTTGGCCCCTGCCTTGATAGCCAGGTCCACTATCTCACCAACTGATTCCAGGTTGGTTGTTTTAACTGTAATCTCATTAACAGCCTGATAAACCATCCTGCTTTCCTCACCGGTCAGCCTGTCGCCGATCCACTCCTGGTAACTGTAAAGGCTGTAAGAACCGGTTTTTAAGTCATCTTCACTTAGCCCGTATTCAAGTAGTGCATCCCAAACCGCGTTGGCCAGCTCGGCATTCTCTTCAGCCACAGAGGCTGCATTCGCTCCCCGGGTTTGAATGGCAAGGCTAAGCCTGGCCAGGTCGGGTTCAGCTCTCATTTCTGCTTCACCGTAGGTTTGAATTACCCGCGGGGCCTCAGCCGTACCTGAACCGGATTGGTTTCCTCCGCATCCGCTGATCAGCAGTGCTACCAGTACAAGCAGAGCAACAATGTAGATAATTTTGTTTTTACTCATTGCTCCAAACCTCCTCATTAATAACTATCTGTTTATATGACTGTTTCGGGAAGAAACAGGTTCCACCGTCAAATAATAAATTAAGGATTAAATATTTGGGTAGCAAAATTTAAAAGGTCTGAAGATGTGGAGAATGTTAAAATTGTAGACAATCTGCTAAGGTAGAAGGGGCAGAGAAAGTCCCGGAAATCGGAGGCGGAAAAAGAGAATGGGAGAGTTCAGAAGGAAGTATGATGATGAATTTAAGAAGAACG